>WBZX01000505.1_pt1 | contig 35275 bp, 25 predicted proteins | sample 5204211 | NCBI WGS metagenome assembly WBZX01 (sample SAMN12344362, study PRJNA552823) | activated sludge metagenome | biome: Activated sludge suspended growth; feature: Nitrification reactor; material: Wastewater; isolation source: activated sludge from nitrification reactor of wastewater...
CGCGCCCCTACACCATCGAACTCGAGCTGCTGGTCGATCACACCGTCGAGCTCGAGGATCTGTTGGGCGCCCACGTCGAGCTGACGCTCGGGCGCGAGAGTGACATCCGCACGATGTTTGGGGTCGTGGGCCAGGCGGCGGTGCTGGGCAGCACGCGCGAGGGCCTGGTGTTGGGACTGTCGGTGGGGCCCGCCTGTGCGCTGCTCGACGTCGGCCGGCGATCGCGGATCTTCCAGGGCTTGAGCGTGCCGCAGATCGTGCAGGCCATCGTCGCGCCGACCTTCGAGCGGACGCAGCGCAAGATCGACGTCGCGAAGCTCGGCGAGCACCCGGTCCACGACTACTGCGTGCAGTACCGCGAGAGCGACCTGGCCTTCATCCTCCGCCTGCTCGAGGACGAGGGCATCACGGCGCACTTCTTCCACGACCAGGCCGCCGGCGCCGAGGTGCTGCAGCTGCTCGACGAGGGGCGCTCGTTCGGCTTCGCCGACGTGCCCGACACGCTGCAGCTGCGCGCGCCGGATCAGCAGGGCGGCATGCTCGAGCTCGAGACGGTGCATGCGTTCGCCGACCACGCCGAGCCCCGCCCGCAGCGCGTGCGCTACCTCGAGCAACGCTGGCGCGCCGGCGACGACGACGTCATCTACGCGGAGATCGGCGACCGCGATCCACCGACGTACGAGAGCTTCGAGCACGGCGTCTTCGCAGCGGTCGACGAAGACGACCCCGCGGTCGGGCCCGATCGCACGCCGTGGCGCGCAGAGCTCGAGCTGCAGCGCGACATCCTGCGCGGCCGTCACGCCCACGGCGCGAGCACGGTGGTCGGGCTCGCGGTCGGACAGGTCGTCGAGCTCGGCGGCATGGCCAACCCCGCGTCGGACGCGAGCTGGCTGGTGACCCGTGTCGACCACCGCATGACCCAGCCCGAGCGCGACGGCGGTGCGACCCACCACGAGAACCACTTCTCGTGCGTGCCCGCGACCGCGGTGTTCCGGCCACGACGGCGGGGCCGCAAGCCACGCATCAGCGGCGTGCACACGGCCACCGTGGTCGGCCCCGAGGGTGAGGAGATCCACGTCGACGAGCACGGCCGGATCCGCGTGCGCATGCACTGGGACCAGCACGCCAAGGATCGCGGCGACGGCTCGGCCCCGAGCTGCTGGGTGCGCGTGGCGCAGTCGATGGCGGGTCCGGGCTTCGGCACCGTGTTCCTGCCGCGCATCGGTATGGAGGTGGTCATCGCGTTCATCGACGGCGACGTCGACCGGCCGCTGTGTACCGGCTGTGTCTACAACGGTCGCAACCAGCCCCCGCGCGCGCTGCCCGACGACAAGACCCGCACGGTGCTCAAGACCCGTAGCACGCCCGATTCCGATGGCTTCAACGAGCTGTCGTTCGAGGACGCGGCCGGTCACGAGCAGATCTACCTCCATGCGCAACGCAACCTCGACGAGGTGGTGCTGGCCTCGAGCACGCGCTCGGTCGGGGTCGACGAGACCGAGAAGGTCGGTCGCGATCGCGGCACCACGATCGATCGCCACGAGACCATCCACGTCGACGGCGATCGCGGTCGGAGCGTCGGCGGCAACGAGTCGCTCGAGATCGCCGGCAGCCTGCGCACGGTGATCCAGGGCGGGGCAGGCAAGGGCGGCGACGTGCAGGCACCGGGGATCCCCGGCGCCGAGCTCTCGGTGCAGGGTACCTATGCGATCACCGTGCGCGACGAGATCAAGATCGTGTGCGGCGCCTCGTCGATCGTCATGAAGCCCGACAGCGTGATCGTGAACACGCCGAAGCTGCAGCTGATGGGCGCCGACGCTTCGCTGCTGCTGCAGCCGGGCGAGGCGACGATGTTCGGCACCACCACGACGCTGACCTCGGCCGCCAGCGGCCTGAAGCTCGATGCCGGCGCGCTGCTCAACAGCTCCACGCAGGTGCGCGCGCAGGTGATGGACAGCCGGCTGACGCTCGACGGCACCGCACGTCTGCGGGCGCCGTCGACCACCATCGAAGGCGTGACCGCCCTGATGCTCGAGAGCGCCACGTGCGTGTCGGTCGACGGTGGCGTCGTCGATGTGACCGGCAAGGCCACGGTCACGGTGTCCTCCGTCGGTCAGGTGATGATCGACGGCGGTGGCGCCACGGCGACGTTTGCGATGGGCATGGCCCAAATCTGCGAGTGACGCGGGCGATCTGGTCGCGCCTACGCGGTGTGACGTAGGCGCGGCCGCACGCCGCATCGCGCCCGCGTGCTACGGTTGCTGCGATGTTGCTCGCGTGGCTTGCCGTTCTTCCGCTGGCGGTCTCGGCCCGGTGGTCCTACGAGGACGCCTACGACAACGTCGCCGACGGCGACTGGTACCGCGATGCCGACAACGAGACCGCCACGCTGGCGTGGGGCGAGTCGTACGTGATGGCCTCGCTGGCCGCGATGTATCGCGTGACCGGCGATCCGATGTACCTCGATCGCCTCGCCTGGCACGCCGATGGTGTGCTCGCGCAGCGCGACGATGCGCGCGGCGTCAGCGACTATCGCGGCATCTCGGGGGCGTGCTGGCGCAACATGAGCTACCAGGACGGCGCGTACTGCTATGCGGTGCACACCGGCATGCTCGTCCACCCGATGCTCGAGTTCGTCGAGGCGGTACGGACTTCGCCGTACGCCGACGAGCTCGCCTACGACGGCGAGAGCTTCGGCGCCAAGGCCGAGGCGTATCTGGCGGCGGCGCAGGAGTCGATCGCGTTCCACGAGTTCGAGTGGAACCCGGCCGGCTACTACGTGTTCGCGGCCGACGCGAGCTTCCTCGACTATGCCGGCAGCGATCAGCCGCTCAATCAATCGAACGCGCTCGGGCGCGCGCTGCTGCTGTACGGCGCGCTGACCGGCGACGCCGATGCGACCGCCAAGGCCTCCGCCTTGGCCGCACGCCTGCGCGCGATGATGACGGTTGCGGGTGATGGCGCGTACCTGTGGAACTACTGGGGTGGCGCCTACGCGGGCAACGGCGAGGACGTGTCGCACGCGGCGATCAACGTCGACTTCGCCGTGCAGGCGGCGCGACGCGGCGTGGTGTTCGATGCCGCCGATCTCGATGGTCTCGCGGCAACCTTCGTGCAGCGGGTCTATGTCGACGACGGGACCATTCGCAACGCGATCGGTGGCGGACCCACCAATGATGGCAGCTATCGCCCGCAGGTCGGTCGTTGGCTGTCGCTCACGCCGACGCGCACGGCGGTCTACACGGCGGTGCGCGACCTCTACGACGAGGACTACGCGCCCGCCGACGTCGGCTCGGGCTCACTACTGCTGGCGTGGGCGTTGCTCGCCGAGTACGAGCCGCCGCTGTGCGCACCGTTCTTCTACGTGGTCGACTGGCACGACCAAGGCGAGGCACGGCAGGCGACCGCGTACGGCGCGAACATCCTCACCACCCCGCCGCAGCTCGACGCGCCGTGCCAGGTGCCGGTGCGCTTCGATGCGGCACGCACCACCACCGTCGCGCAGTGGGACGGCGAGGCCTACCACCGCGTCGCCACGTGGCGAGCGCAGGCCGCCACGCGACACGTGCCGTACGAGCCGCGCTGGCCGTTCGTCTATGCCGATGACGGGGTGTTGTTCGAGTTCGAGGACGCCTTCGTCGAGGGCGAGGGCATCGTCGTCGACGAGCCCGACGCGCTCGTGCTCCCCAGCATCGCTGGCACCCCGCCGGGCAGCGCCGAGCTCGACATCGAGCTGGCGTATCAACCGAGCGGGGCCGGCGATCTGCCGCTGTGGTGGTCGCTCGCCGACGCGCCCGCCAGCGCGCGCATCGACGCCGCCAGCGGTGCATTGACCTGGACGCCCACGGCCCCGGGCAGCTACGCGTTCACCGTGCAGCTCGACAACGACGTCGGCGCGGTGCAGCAGAGCTTCGTCGTCACGGTGGCGGGGGACGGTGCCAGCGACTCGTCGGCAGGTGAGGGCGAGCCGACCTCCGGCAGCGACGGCACCACCACCGTGGATGGTGACGTGACCACCGCGGGCGACGGCGAAGGCGGCAGCGTCACGGGCGACGGCGAGGGCGGCAACACGCCAGGCGCACGTGACGACGTCGACGCCGGTGGCTGCGCGTGTGCCAGCGCCGCGCCGTCACGCCCCGGCCCCCACGCGGCCCACGCTGTGTGGTTGCCGTGGCTGCTCGCCGTCGTGCGACGGCGACGCGACCGCGGCACCGGCCCCACGCGTCGTGTGTCGCGAAAGCGCGAGCGATGAGCCGACCACGTGCGGCGAGGCGCGTGCCCATGCACCGATGGGTTCGGCGATCGTGAGCGCGTGCTCGCATCCGTCGGCGTCACGCTGCCCGAGGCGCGCGTGCCGGATCTGCAGCAGCTCGCCCACATCGTGTGCGGCGTTCGTGAGTCAACGAACGCACGCATCGTAGCGGTCGTAGCGCGCGCAACGAAGGGCGACCGGGGGTATCCGCCCGTTGTGGGGCTGCATCGTGGCGCATGACCGCCGCTGCGCGTGCGAAGCCGCCATCGCAGACGACGCGGCGACGCGCGGGCGCGAGTGCCGTGGGGTCGGCGCGGGCGGGCCCACGCCGCAACCGTCGACAAACCCTTGCGGGGACCCTGGGGTATGGTCGTGCCTGGCAGAGGCTACCCCATGATCCGCTCGAACAAGCTGCGTGCGCCCGCGACCCCTCGACTGCGCTCATCCCACGCGACCATGCGAACCCGCTGGTTGGGACTCCTCGCGCTGACGCTGCCCGCCGAAGCGCTCGCGCTCGAGCCCTTCACCAACGAGAGCGCCTCGCTCAACAACCCCTCGCTGCACAGCGGTGTCGTCATGGGCACCTGGGACATGAACGAGGACGGCCTCGACGACCTCATCCGGCTCGACGAGACGCAGTCGCTCGAGATCGAGTACCAGCAGCCCGACGGCAGCTTCGTGCTGCTCGACTATGGCTCCATCCAGGGCAACTCGTGGGGCATGGCGATCGCCGACGTCGATCGCAACGGCTATGCCGACATCTTCACCGGCGGCTTCTACGACGGCCTCAAGCTGTTGCTCGCCGACGACGACGGCGCCGACTTCCAGACCGGCTTCCTCGACGGCCCCGACATCTTCGTGCAGTGCACCAACTTCGCCGACATCGACAACGACGGCGAGCTGGACCTGTTCGCCTGCCACGACGATGGCATCGCCTCCCGCTACCGCGGTGATGGCACCGGCGCGCTCGCGTACGACCCGACCATCATCGTGCCGCAGTCGACGATCCCCTCCGACTCGAGCGGCAACTACGGCACCACCTGGACCGACTACGACAACGACGGCGACATCGACCTGTACATCGCCAAGTGTCGGCTCGGCGTGAACAACCCGATGGACGGCCGTCGCCTCAACCTGCTGTTCCAGAACGACGGCAGCGGCAACTACACCGACGTCGCCGAGGCCGCGGGCCTGCGGCCGCTCGCGCAATCGTGGTCGGCCGACTTCGGCGACATCGACAACGATGGCGATCTCGACGCGTTCCTCATCACCCACAACATCGGCAGCCGCCTCTACGAGAACATGGGCCCGGGTGCGGAGCTCGGCATCTTCACGGATGTCACCGCGGACTCCGGCATGATCGCCGACCTCGACGCGATCGACCTCGGCATCCAGACCCACTTCGAGGACTTCGACAACGACGGCTTCATCGACTTGTTGGTCACGGGCCGCGCCGGCGAGCACCGGCTGTTCCTCAACAACGGTGGCGATCTGACCTTCACGGCGATGATGGATCCGTTCCCCGCCGACAACCACGGCATCCAGAGCGCGGTCATCGGCGACTTCAACGACGATGGCTTCCCCGATGTGTTGGCCGGCTTCGCGACCGGCTACAACGAGCCCAGCAACGTCGCCGACCGGATGTTCATCAATCCCGGCAACGACAACCACTACGTGAACGTGTGGCTCACGGGCGTCGAGAGCAACCGCAGCGCCGTCGGGGCGCGCGTGGAGGTCACCAGCGACCTGGGCACGCAGGTCCGCGAGGTCCGGGCCGGTGAGGCGTACGGCATCGTCAATGCCGCGACGCGGCACTTCGGACTCGGCTCGGCGACCTCGGCCGAGAGCATCGTCGTGCGGTGGCCCTCCGGCCACGTCGACACCCTGCTCGATCCGCCGATCGATCGCACCATCCACGTCACCGAGGGCTGCCCGGTGACGTGGTACCGCGACGCCGACATGGACGGGTACGGCAACTCCATGGACACCATCGGCGGCTGCATCCCGCCCGAGGGCTATGTCGCCGACGCGACCGACTGCGACGACGCCGACGGCGCCAACTTCCCCGGCAACGTCGAGGTCTGTGACGATGCCGACAACAATTGCGACGGCGTGAGCGACGAGGGGCTCGAATGCTCGGGCAGCAGCAGTGGCGGCAGCAGCAGCGGCGGTGGCGGTGAGACCAGCGGCGGTGGTGCGGACACCAGCGGCGGCGCGACCGTGACCGCCGGCAACAGCGAGTCTGCGACGGTGACGGCGGGCGAGAGCAGCGGTGGCCTCGGCGACAGCAGCAGCAGCGGCGGCGCGGCGCAGGACGACGGCGCCGGCGGCTGTAGCTGCGACGCGGGGCAGCCGTCGCGCGGCTGGCCGTGGCTGTTGGTCGCGTTCGCCGTGGGCGTGCGGCGCCGACGTGGAGGCGCGGCGAAGTGAGCCGCCGGGCGCTCGCGATCACCGTGCTGGCACTGGTCCCGGCGCACGCGATCGCGGCGCCGACCGAGCCCGGCACCCTCGTCAATCCGCTCAACACCACCGACGAGTGCGAGAACTGCCACCTGTTCCCGAACCCCGCCTCGATGGCGGCCGAGCCCCCCTTCTCGCCGTTTCGCACCTGGCAGGGCTCGATGATGGCGAATGCCGGCCGCGATCCCGTGTTCTGGGGCGCGGTCGCGGTCGCGGCGGATGACGCCCCCGGCGAGACCGAGCTGTGCATCCGCTGCCACGCGCCGCGGGCCTTCCTCGATGGCCACGGCGATGTGACGAGCATCGACGAGCTGACCAGCGACGAGCTGTCGGGTGTCGAGTGCGAGATCTGCCATCGCGCGATGGAAGACCTCGAGGCACCGGTCGGCAACGCGAACTACACCATCGACGACGTGTTCGTCGACACCAACGTGCCGCGACGCGGCCCGTGGGACTACAGCGACGGCCTGCTGCCGCCGCCGCACGCATGGCTGTACGACCCTTACATCGGCTCGTCGCGGCTGTGTGGCACGTGCCACGACGTCAGCACGCCGCTCGAGCGGGTCGATGACGACGGCGTGGGCATGGGCACGCCGTTCAACGAGCAGCGCACCTACAGCGAGTGGCTCAACAGCGACTACGCCATCGAAGGCCCGGCGTTCCTGAGCTGTCAGGACTGCCACATGCCCGAGGTCGACGACATCGCTGCGTGCACGCAGTACCAGCCCGTGCAGTCGCACCCCAGCGGCGGCCGTCGCCACGACCTCGTGGGCGCCAATCGCTTCGTAGTCTCGCTGCTCAAGCAGGAGTACGGCTCGGCCGGCGCGAACGTGTTGCCGGACAGCTCCTTCGACAACACCATGGCGCGCTACGACGATCTGCTCGAGGGTGCCGCGAGCATCAGCATCCTCGCGCCGAACACCGTCGACCTCGAGCAGGGCATCGCCGACCTCGGCGTGCGCGTGGCCAACAACACCGGCCACAAGCTGCCGAGCGGCTACGCCGAGGGTCGCGTGGCCTGGCTCGAGATGACCGCCGAGTACAACGGCGAGGTGCTCTACAGCTCGGGCTCGTGGGACGCCGACAACGGCCTGCAGCGCGACGGCCAGATCCGCACCTACGAGGCCATCGCGGAGGACTTCGCCGACGGCACCGAGCTGCACCTGCTGCGCAACAACCACTGGGTCCTCGACAATCGCATCCCGCCGCTGGGTCTGATCGCCGATCCGCAGACCGATCCGGTCGGCGATCGCTACCAGCTGCAGCCCGGTGGGACCTGGCCCAACTTCGACGATCACAGCTACGTGCTCGAGCCGATGCCGCAGGTCGTCGACGCGACGCCCGACGATCCCAACGACGATCTGTTGGTCGTCCACGTTCGCATGCGCTACCTGCTGAACACGCCCGAGTACATCGAGTTCCTCGGGGACAACGGCGGTGCCGCGGGGGAGCACGTCGCGGAGCTGTTCGACCTCGCCGGCGGCGCGACGCCAGAGACCCTCGGCGAGCAGTCGATCTCGATCCCGATCGTGAACTTCGGTGCCGTCGCGGGCACCTCGACCGGCACCGGCACAGGTGAGGGCACTGGCACCTCGACCACCGGCGGAACCACCGGCGGCTCGACCACCGGCGTCGCGGATACCTCGGTGGGCGCGACCACGCTCGGCGAAAGCAGCACCACGGTCGCCGCCGACGGCAGCACGAGCAGCGGCGGTCCCACCGGTACCGACGGTGGCGGCGGCTGTGCGTGTGTGGTCGGCCCGCGCGATCGTGGGCTGGTCGGCGCGCCGTGGCTGCTTGCGCTGGCGCTCGTGCGTCGCCGTCGCGGACGCCGGTAGTCGCGTCGCTTCGCCGCAGGATCCCCGACGCGCGCCGCCCGAGCGGACGCGCGGCGGCGATTGGCGTCCCGATTGCGGCCCACCGCGCACCGAAGTGGGGCGTCCCGCCGCCCTGGCACTGGCACAGGCCGGTCCACGTCACTACGAACCTCCCGTCAGCGGGAGATCGCACGTTGGACGACACCGACACGGCAAAGGGCGCGCAGCAGGGCCACCGCGGAACCGCGCTGGTGACCGGCGGTGCGGGCTTCATCGGCAGCCATCTGTGCGATCGGCTGCTCGCGGAGGGCTGGCGGGTGCGGGTGCTCGACGATCTCTCGATCGGTCGCCTGAGCAACCTCGCGCACCACCAAGGCAACCCCGCGCTCGAGTTCCATCGGGTCGACGTCGCCGACATCGCGGCGGTGCGGCCGATCGTGCAGGGCTGCCAGCGCGTGTTCCACCTCGCCGCGCTCGCCGACATCGTGCCCTCCATCGAGTCGCCGCTCGCGTATGCCCACGCGAACGTCGACGGCACCATGGCGGTGCTCGAGGCTGCCCGCGCGGCGGGGGTCGAGCGCTTCCTCTACGCCGCGTCGTCATCGTGCTACGGCATCCCCGAGCACTACCCCACGCCGGAGCAGGCGCCCTGCCGACCGCAGTACCCCTACGCCCTCACCAAGTATCTCGGTGAGCAGGCGGTGATGCACTGGGGGCAGGTCTACGGCCTGCCGGTGGTGGCGCTGCGGCTCTTCAACGTCTACGGCCCGCGCGCGCGCACCAGTGGCACCTACGGCGCGATGTTCGGGGTCTTCCTCGCGCAGCGCCTGGCCGGCAAGCCCTACACGGTGGTCGGCGACGGCTCGCAGTCGCGCGACTTCACCTACGTGACCGATGTGGTCGACGCCTTCGTGTGCGCGGCCGAGAGCTCGATCTGCGGGGTCGCGATGAACGTGGGCACCGGTCGACCCGTCGCGGTGGCTGACATCGTGCGGTTGCTCGGCGGGCCGGTCGTCCACGTGCCCAAGCGCCCGGGCGAGCCCGACCGGACCCACGCCGACACCGGCCTCATCGAGTGCCTGCTCGGGTGGCACGCCAAGGTCGGCATCGAAGAGGGCGTCGCACGACTGCTCTCGCACATCGACGACTGGCGCGACGCGCCGGTGTGGACACCGGAGTCGATTGCGATCGCGACCGACGCGTGGTTTCGACACCTCGGGGCGGCCGCCCATGGAGGACGCAATGTCTCAGCCTGACGATCGCACTTCGTTCGACGATCGCATCCCGACCCGCGAGCAGATCGCCGCCAGTCTCTCGCTCGAGGACATCCACGACGGCCTGCAATCGATGCAGGGCCTGCGCGTGGCGGTGGTCGGCGAGACCATCATCGACGAGTACGCGTACTGCGACGCGATCGGCAAGAGCGGCAAGGAGCCGATGATCGTGAACCGCTTCCTGCGCTGCGACGCGCAGGCCGGCGGTGTGCTCGCGGTCGCCAACCATGTCGCCGAGTTCTGTGGCGATGTCGAGGTCGTCAGTGCGCTCGGCACCGTCGAGCCGCGCGAGGAGTTCGTGCGGCAGTCGCTGCGGGGCCACGTGCGCGCGAGCTTCGCGACCATCACCGGTTCGCCGACCATCGTGAAGCGCCGCTACATCGACGCCTACTCCCGCGCGAAGATGATGGGCGTCTACCACATGGACATGACGCCCATCGCCGGCGATGACGAGCGGTCGTTCCTCGGGCGGCTCGAGGACGCGCTCTCGCGCTGCGACCTCTGTATCGTCACCGACTACGGCCACGGCCTGCTGACGCCCGCGGCGGTGGAACTGCTGACCGCGAAGGCGCCGTTCCTGGCGGTGAACACCCAGCTGAACGCGGCGAACACCGGCTATCACGTGCTCTCGAAGTACCCGCGGGCCGACTACGCGTGCCTGCACGAGGGCGAGCTGCGGCTCGACGCCCGTGACCTCATCAGCGACCTCGCGCCCCTGCTCGAGCGCACCGCGGTGCGGATGGGGGCTCGCGCGATGATGGCCACGCTCGGCAAACACGGCACCATGCTGTGGTCCCGCGGTTCGGGCATCCATCGCTGCCCCGCGCTCGCCGACACCGTCGTCGAGCGCATCGGGGCCGGCGACGCCGTGCTCGCGCTGTCGTCGATGGCGATCGCGACCGGTCTCGAGCCCAACATCGCCGGCATCCTGGGCAACCTCGCTGGGGCGCAGATGGTGGCGGTGATGGGCAACAGCGCGTCGATCCGACGCGCGACGCTGCTGGCTTCGCTGCGCGAGCTCACCGGCGTGCCGCAGCTCCGCGTCGCCGGGGTGCGGCCGTGAGCACGCCCGCGGTCGAAGGCACGCCGCGCCGTCGCGCGGTGTTCCTCGACCGCGACGGCGTGCTCGTGCACGACCGTGGACCGCTGGCCCGCTTCGAAGACGCCGAGATCCCCGACGACGTGCCCGCCGCGCTGGCCCGCTTGCATGCCGCGGGCTACGTGCTGGTCGGCATCAGCAACCAGACCGTGATCGCCCGCGGGCTGCTCGACGAGCTCGCCGTTCGCACGCTGCAGCAGCGCATCGAGGCCACCATCGTCGAGCGCGGTGGTGTGCCGCTGACCGCGTTCTACCTGTGCCCACACCATCCCAACGCCGATCTCGAGGCGTACCGGGTCGCGTGCACGTGCCGCAAGCCGGCGCCCGGGATGTTGCTGCGGGCCATTGCCGAACTCGGCCTCGATCCCCATGAGTCCATCATGATCGGTGATCGTCCCTCGGACGTCGCGGCGGGTCAGGCGGCCGGCTGTCGCACCGTGTGGCTGCACAGCGGTCGCCACGACGACCCCGCCATCGTGTCGGCACTGCGGGTGACGCCGGCCCCCGCCGACCACTGCTGCTCGACGCTGATGGAGGCCGCACAGTGGCTCGTCGGCTGAACGCGTTGGTGCCGTGTGCGGGCTTCGGCACGCGCCTGGGCGCCCTGTGCGAGGACACCCCCAAGCCGCTGCTGTCGGTGGGCGATCGTTCGATCCTCGAGCACATCGTCGCCCGACTCGCGATCGCCGGCGTGTCCGACGTGTGGATCAACGTCCACCACCTCGCCGAGCGCTTCTTCCCCGTGCTCGGCGACGGCTCACGGCACGGCGTGCGGGTGCACTTCGTGCACGAGTCTGCGCCGCGCGGCACCGCGGGTACCGTGCGCGAGCTCGCCGAGTGCTTCGGCGAGGACGACGATCTCCTGGTCCACTACGGCGATGTGCTGACCGACCACGACCTCGCGGGCCTGCTCGCGCACCACCGCCAGCAGCAGGCCTGGGGCACCATCCTCGTGCACCAGCGCATCGGCACCAACAGCCGCGCGGTGCTCGACGCCAACGACCGCGTGGTCGACTTCCTCGAGCGTCCGAGCCGCGTCGCGCAGGGGCACATCCCGTGGTGGGCGTTCTCGGGCGTGTGCGTGCTGTCGCCGCGGGCACGCGCGGCGATTCCATCGCTGCCGATCTGCGACCTGCCGGCCCACGTGTTCCCGACGCTGGCCCGCAGCGGTCGCCTGGCCGCCCAGCGGCTCGACGGCTTCCGCGTCGCGATCGACTCCCCCGCCCGCCTCGAGCTCGCCCGCGAGGCGATCGCGGCCGGCACCCTTGCCTCCGACCCCTTCGCCATCGCGAGAGCGCGCCCATGAACGACGACAACGAGCACGGCATCGACCTCTTCACGCAGACCTACCTCGCAAGCGTCGCTGAGGTGCTCGCCCGCATCGATCAGGCGCAGGTCGGCGCGGCCAATCGCGCGCTGCTGGCCGCGTACGAACGCGGTGCGTGGGTGTTCGTGGCCGGCAACGGCGGCAGCGCGTCGGCGGCGAGTCATCTGGCGTGCGACTTCGAGAAGACCGTCAGCGGCAAGGACCCCCGCAGCGCCCGCAAGCGCTTTCGCGTGCACTCGCTGGTCGACAACGTCGCGCGCATGACGGCGTGGGCCAACGACGAGACCTTCGATTGCGTGTTCTCGGAGCCGCTGCGCACGGCGGCGAGTGAGGGCGACGTCCTCATCGTGATCACCGCCAGCGGCAACTCGCCCAACGTCGTCGAGGCCCTGCAGGTCGCCCGCGCCCAGGGCGTGATCACGGTCGGCTTCCTTGGCTTCGAGGGTGGCAAGGCGATGGCGCTGTGCGACTTCCCGATTCTCGTGCCGTGTCGCGACTACGGCCTGGTCGAGGGGGCGCACGGCGTGCTCTCGCACATGATGACCAGCTGGCTGACCCACGCGGTCGCGGCCGGCCAGCGTCGCAACGAAGCGTCGGTGGCGACCGCAGTCCCATCGCCGCTGGCGCGCGTCGGCACCTGAACCTGCGCGATCACGTGGTCCAGCGGCAACGAAACTCGTGGAACGGGCCGCCGTCGCTCACGCAGACGGTCTCACGGCCCCCCGGCGCCACGCGTGCGCCGAGCTGAGCCATCGCCGAGATCATCCACCCTTCCATCATGCGGCAGTGCAGCCGGGCCATGGTCGGGAAGTCGAGGATGCGCAGCACGGTGTCGTTCGGCTCGGTGGCGAGCGCGACCATGCGACCGGCGTGCTCGTAGTAGCGCGGCCACACCCGCTCGCACGAGCCGATGAGGTGGCGGGGCGAGGCCAGCACACGCAGGATCGAGAACGCGCCACCGCCGAGATCGCTGCGTGCCGCGCCCTCGCCGAGCACCGACACCAGCGCGCCGTCACCATCGCCGAAGTCGCGCTCCGAGCCCTCCAGCAGCTGCACGAACGCGGCGTAGGGGTACCACTCGGTCTTCGATAGCCGCTCGCCGCAGATCGCGGCCAGCTCGTCGCCCCACGTCGGCAACGCCGCGGCGACGGCGTCGGCCCCGAAGCGCGCGCGAAGCTGCTTGAGCAGGCCGAGGAATGCCATCCCTCGTGCACGGGGAGCGCGGGCCGGCGCCTGGCCTTGCGAAGGATCCGATGGGCTCACGGGCTTGGCTGCCGCAGTCTACCAGCGAAGGTGGCCCGATCGGGGCCGTCGGTTCCAGTGCGGCCCGGGGGTGCGCTCCCCTGGCAGACGGCGGTCCGCTTCACTACGAAGTTTGCGCGGAGTGGATCATGATTGCCCCGACTCGTCCCCCCATCGAACACGTGCTCGTGACCGGCGGCGCCGGCTATGTCGGTAGTGCGCTGGTGCCCGCGCTGTTGCGCGAGGGCTATCGCGTGACCGTGCTCGACCTGTATCTCTACGGGCGCGACCTCTTCGACGACGTGCGTACCCCCGATCTCGTGGAGATCGAGGGTGACATCCGCGATCCCGAGGCGGTCGCGCGAGCGATGCAGGGGGTCGACGCGGTCATCCACCTCGCGTGCATCTCGAACGACCCGTCCTACGACCTCGATCCCGCGCTCGGCCGCTCGATCAACTACGACGCGTTCCGTCCGCTGGTGCAGGCCGCCAAGCAAGCCGGTGTGAAGCGCTTCGTGTACGCGTCGTCATCGAGCGTGTACGGCGTGAAGCAGGAGTCGGCGGTGACCGAGGACCTGCCGCTCGAGCCGCTGACCGACTACTCCAAGTACAAGGCGCTGTGCGAGCAGGTGCTGGCGCAGGAGTCGGCGCCGGGCTTCGTGACGGTGACGGTGCGGCCCTCGACCGTGTGCGGCTACGCCAAGCGCCTCCGCCTCGATCTCGTGGTCAACATCCTCACCGCGCACGCGTGGCACAACCGCCGCATCCGCGTGTTCGGGGGCGAGCAGATGCGGCCGAACATCCACATCGCCGACATGGTCGCGGTCTACCTCGACCTGCTGGTGCAGCCCGACGAGCTCGTCGATCGCGAGATCTTCAATGCCGGCAACGAGAACCTCACGGTGCGCGAGCTGGCCGACGTGGTCCGACGCAACGTCGATCCGGGCATCGAGTTCGAGGTGGTGCCGACCAACGACAACCGTTCGTACCACGTCACCGACGACAAGCTCCGCACGCGCATCGGGCTCGCGCCCCGCCACACCATCGCCGACGCCGTGCGCGAGCTGTGCGATGCGTTCGCGGCCGGCAAGGTGCCCGACGCGATGAACGATCCGCTCTACCACAACATCAAGCGCATGCAGGTCGCGAACCTGAAGTGACGTCATGGACGAACTCTACGAATTGGGCCTGCCCCGAGCCGGTGTCCACGCGGTGCCCGCGGCGCTCGAGCGCCGCGACCTGCTGCGCCAGATGATCCGCATTCGTCGGATCGAAGAACGCATCGCCCGCGAGTACCCGGCCGGTCGCATGCGCTGCCCGGTGCACCTCTCGATCGGCCAGGAGGCGGCGGCGGTCGGAGCGTGCTCGGTGCTGCGACGCACCGATCGCATCGTCAGCACCCACCGTTGCCACGCCCACTACCTCGCCAAGGGTGGCGATCTCGAGGGCATGATCGCCGAGCTTCACGGCAAGGTCACCGGCTGCTGCAGTGGTCGCGGCGGCTCGATGCATCTGTTCGACGACAATGCTGGCGTGATGGCCAGCGTGCCGATCGTGGGCGGCAACGTGCCGCTCGGCGTGGGCCTGGCGCTGGCCTCGAAGCAGCGCCGGGACAACGGCGTGTCGGTGGCGTTCTTCGGTGACGGCGCGCTCGAGGAGGGCGTCGTGCACGAGAGCGCCAACCTGGCCGCCACCGGCCGGCTGCCGCTGGTGTTCGTGCTCGAGAACAACCTCTACTCGGTCTACACGCCGTTGTCGCAGCGGCAGCCGGTGCGTCCGCTGTCGGCGTTCGCCGACGCCCACGGCATGCCGGCGATGGAGGTCGACGGCAATGACGTCCTGTCGGTGCGCGGCGCGATGACCCACGCGACCATGCGCGCGCGTCGGGGCGAGGGTCCGAGCCTCATCATCGCGCACACCTATCGCCTGCTCGAGCACTGCGGGCCGGCCGACGACGATCACCTCGGCTATCGCCCGCCGGGCGAGCTGGCGCGCTGGGCCGCGCGCTGTCCGATCGCGCGCTTCACCAACGAACTCATCGAGACCGCCGAGCTCGACGAGGAGGCGTTGTCGACGATGGAGGCGGAGATCGCCGCCGAGATCGACGCGGCCTTCGTTGCAGCCCTTGCCGCACCGTTCCCCGCGCCGCACACGATCGCGGAGTCCGTCCATGCCTGAGCTCGCCCGCGACAACCGAGCCCGCATCACCCATGCGGCCGATGCGATCCACGAGGCCACCGTGCTCGCGATGGAGCACGACCCGCGCGTGTTCGTCATGGGCGAGGGCGTGACCGACCCCAAGGGCGTGTTCGGCACCACCTCGGGCCTGCGCGAGCGCTTCGGTGCCGACCGCGTGCTCGAGATGCCGATCGCCGAGAATGGCTGGACCGGTGCCGCGATCGGTGCCGCGCTGGCGGGCCAGCGACCCCTGCTCGTGCACCAGCGCGTCGAGTTCACGCTGCTCGCGATGGAGCAGCTGGTGAACAACGCCGCCAAGATGCACTACGTCTCGGGCGGTCGACACCGGGTGCCGATCACCGTGCGGCTCATCGTCGGGCGCGGCTGGGGCCAGGGGCCCGCGCACTCGCAGAGCCTCGAGGTGTTGTTCGCCCACATCCCGGGCCTGAAGGTCGTGATGCCGTCGTGTGCCCGTGACGCCAAGGGCCTGCTGCTGGGTGCGATCGAGGATGATGGTCCGGTCGTCATCATCGAGCACCGCTGGGTGCACTACGCCGAGGGCGCCATCGATCCCGGCTACGCACCGCTGCCGCTCGATGGGCCGCGCAAGCTGACCTCGGGCGACGACGTCACCGTGGTCGCGACCTCGTACATGACGCTGGAGGCGCTGCAGGCCGCACAGGCGCTGGCCGAGGCCGGCTGCGGCGTCGAGCTGTTCGACCTCCGCGTGCTGCGACCGCTGCAGACCGACGCCATCGTCGAGTCGGTGCGACGCACCGGTCGCTTGCTCACGGTCGACACCGGCCACGCCGGCTATGGCATCGGCGCCGAGGTCATCGCGCAGACCGTGGCGGGTGCGTTCGACGATCTGCGCGCGGCACCCCGGCGCATCGGCTTGCCCGAGCACCCCACACCCAGCTCGAGCGCGCTCTCCCAGCACTACTACCCGCGCTCGCCGAAGATCGCCGAGACCATCGGCGAGCTCGTCGGTCTGCCGCGCAGCGTCACCGACGCGGTCGCGAGCAAGCTCGCGCAGCACCGCGAGGATCGACCCCTCGACATCCCGCACCCCAGCTTCAAGGGCCCGTTCTAGCCCCGAGGATCGCCATCATGCACGTGCGCTATTCGTACCTGCCGCAGCAGTTCGCCGAGATCGACGACCTGCTGCAGAACATCAAGGCCCTCGTGCAATCGGGGGATTTCACGCTCGGCCGCGAGCTCGAGCGCTTCGAGCAGGGCTTCGCGGCCCTCATCGGTAGCAAGCACGCGATCGGCGTGGGCTCGGGCACCGACGCGCTCAAGCTGCCGCTGCGGGCCGCGGGAGTCGGACCCGGCGACGAGGTCATCACGACCGCGAACACCTTCATCGCGACCGTCGGTGCGATCGCCGAGGTCGGCGCGCGCCCGGTGTTCGTCGACTGCAACGACACCTTCTGCATGGACGTCGCGCAGGTCGAGAAGGCCATCACACCCAACACCAAGGCCATCATGCCGGTGCACTACACCGGCTACATGACCGACATGCCTGCGCTGATGGAGATCGCGACGCGCCGCGGCCTGGTGGTGGTCGAGGACGCCTGCCAGGCGATCCTCGCCGACATCGGTGGCAAGCGGGCCGGCACCTGGGGCCGTGCGGGTGGCTTCTCGCTGCATCCGCTCAAGAACCTCAACGTGTGGGGCGACGGCGGCGTGATCGTCACCGACGACGACGACACCGCGGCGTCCCTACGACTGCTACGCAACCACGGCATGGCGAACCGCGACGAGATCGCGGTGCTCGGCTACAACTCGCGGCTCGACACCCTGCAGGCCGTCGTCGGCAACTGGTTGCTGCCGCAGACCGAATCGATCGCCGCCAAGCGCATCGAGCACGCCGCGTACTACGACCGCCACCTGTGCGAGATCCCCGGCATCCGCATCCCGCCGCGGGTCGAGGGCATGCGCCGCGTCTACCACCTCTACATCGTGTTCGCCGAGCGACGCGACGAGCTGCTCGCGCACTGTCTCGCGCACGGCATCGAGGCCAAGGTGCACTACCCGATCCCGGTCTACCGCCAGAAGGGTCTCGCGCACCTCGGATACCGCGCGGGCGACTTCCCCGTGACCGACCGCCACTTGGGCGAGATCATCACGTTCCCCTGCGACCAGCACCTGTCGCGCGAGCAGCAAGACCACGTCATCGCGACCGTGCGCAGCTTCTACGCCCAGTAGCACCGATCAGCGCACGGGCGTTCCACGACGAGGGCGCGCGCGGGCCTGTCGCCCGCGGGCGCCCTTCGTGCGTCTGCGGCGTCGCGCCGCGAACCCCCCTGCACTGGCGCCGAACGTCCGTCCTCACTACGAAGAGCTGGAGACCACGAAGCTCGGCCATGGACCACGCAGCACCCCGACGAATGCCCGAGGTCGCCATCGACGGCGCGCCGATCCCGTACGTCGACCTCGCTGCGCAGTTCGCCGCCGAGCGCGAGCAGCTGGGTCCGGCGATCCTCGACGCGCTCGCCGAGGCTCAGTGGATCGGTGGCGCGGCAATCGAACGCTTCGAGCAACAGGTCTGTGCCTACACCGGGGCCGCGCACACCATCGCGGTGGCCTCGGGCACCGACGCGTTGGTGTTGTCGTTGCGTGCGATGGGCATCGGCCCCGGCGACGAGGTCATCACCCCGCCCAACTCCTTCGTGGCCTCGACCGCGGCGATCACCATGGTCGGCGCGACGCCGGTGTTCGCCGACGTGCTCCCGGACCAGAACATCGACCCCGATGCGGTCGTGCGCGCCATCGGCTCGCGCACCCGCGCAATCATGCCGGTACACCTGACCGGTCGTGTCGCCGCGATGGACGCGATCATGCAGATCGCCGCCGAGCGCGGCCTGCGGGTCATCGAGGACGCTGCGCAGGCCTTCGGCTCACGTCTGGGAGGCCGCCACGCCGGTCGCATGGGCGACGTCGGCTGCTTCTCCGCTCACCCGCTCAAGAACCTCAACGCCATGGGTGACGCCGGCTTCATCGTCACCGACGACGACCAGCTGGCGACGCGGCTCCGGCGGCTGCGCAACAACGGCCTCGTCGATCGCAACACCGTCGCCGAGTGGGGCACCGTCTCGCGGCTCGACACCGTGCAGGCGGTCGTGCTTGCGCACCGACTCGCGCACATCGACGAGGTCATCGCGGCACGGCGCCGCAATGCTGCCCGCTACCGCGCGCTGCTCGATGGCAGTCGGGTGTTCTCGCCGCCGTGCGAGCCCGCGCAGTTCAACAGCTTCCACACCTTCGTGGTGCAGGTCGACCGCCGCGATGCGCTGCAGCAGTTCCTCGCCAGCCGCGGCATCGGCAGCTCGATTCACTACCCGGTGCCGATCCACCTGCAGCCGGCCGCGCGCGCGCTCGGGCACCGCATCGGCGACTTCCCGGTCGCCGAGTCACAGGCGTCTCGCATCCTCTCGCTCCCCATTCACCAGTTCCTGCGCGACGCCGAGCTCGAGCGTGTCGCGGCGACCATCGCGGAGTTCCATCGATGACAGTGTCCCTGCAGCCGTCCGCGCCGCCCTCCGATGAGACAACCACGTCGGAGGTGCTCGACTACCTCGCGTTGGTCGAGGACTACCGCGTCGGACTCGTCGATCGATTGCGGGGCTTCGGGCCTGCCGCTGACGAGCTGGCGCTGTGGGTGCCCGACGACGACCTCGTCACGAGCCTGCGCAATCTGTGGGACGCGGCCGCCTGTGCCGGGCGCGAGCGGCTCGCGATCCACCTCGACGACGCCACGCTGCGCGGCATCGATCGCGGCGCGGTGCTCGACATGGCGGCGCGCTTCGGCGCAGCGAGCCTGGTCGAGGACGACCGCGGCTGCACCGTGCTCGTGCGCTCGATGCACGCTGCTGCGCTGGCCGAGACCGGCGGCGCGCGCTCGCTCGCTTCGTCGCGCGGCCCCCGGGGCGGCACGGGCGATGCGCACGGCCGAGCGTCGGTCGCACCGCCGCCGTCGACCGGCTCGCCCTACGCGGACGCGCTCGCGGCTGCGGCCGCCGACCCCTCGCATGCGCGTCAGCTCGCGGCGCGCAGCGGTCGGCGCCTGGTCGCCGCCGCCGACGATGCCATGATGCTCACACTCGCGGTCGATCCAGACTCGCACGTCGTCGACGAGGCGGGCTTCTTCGGTGCCAGCGGCCCCGAGGACATCGGCATGATGGAGTCGCTGTGCCGCATCATCGAGGGCTTGCCGCTGCTCGAGGCCGCGGACCACGGCGCCATCCGGCTCGAACACCAGCTGCGTGCACGCGACAGCGCGCCCCCGGTCCCCGGTATCGTCACGCCGCGGGCGGCCAGCGCTGCCTTCGTGCGCCCGACCAAGCTCGTTCGCGCGTGCCTCTCGCGCTACCGCGAGCTGACCGACTACCGCGATCGCACCAATGAGTTCGACGAAGGCCCGCGGGAGACGTGGACGGCGATGAACGCCGCGGCACGGCGCCAGGCGGTCGACGAGGTGCTCGAAGACTTCGCGCTGGCCCACGGCGGCGAGCCCGGAGACGCCAGCCTGGTGTCGATCGAGTTCGACGTACGCCTGGTGCTGCGCCTCGGCGGCGAGCTCGACGGGCCCGACAAGCCCGCGCTGTGCATGGTGCTCGAGCGGACGTTGCACGAGCGCATCGATCCGCGCCTCGAGATCTACCTCGAAGAGGTGCGTGATCGAAACAAGCTGCGGCGGCTCGCCGTGGTGGCCCCGAACCCATAGGCATCCCATGACCGGCCTCACCGAACACACCGATCTGATCCTCGATGGTACCAAGATCGCGTGGCACCAGGATCGCGTCGACGCGTGGCTCCGCGGCGAACGCATCGCGCCGATCACGATCGACATGGCGCTGACCCGCGCTTGCAACTTCGCGTGTGAATACTGCTACGCGATGCTGCAGGAGAACGACCGCAAGGTCATCACCCGCGACGTGATCTTCGGCTTCCTCGAGGACTGCGCGGAGATCGGCGTGCGCGGCATCAGCTTCGTGTCCGACGGCGAGAGCACCATCTCGCCGGTGTTCGCCGATGCGGTCCGCTACGGCCACGAGCTCGGGCTCTCGATGGCGGTCGGCACCAACGGGCTCGCGCTCACGCGCATGCGCCTCGAGGAGATCCTGCCCCACCTGACGTACCTGCGCGTGAACATCTCCGCCGGTGAACGCGAGCGCTACGCCCAGATCATGGGCGTGCGCGAGTCGTGGTTCGATCAGGTATGCCAGAACATCCGCGACATGGTCGAGATCAAGCAGCGCGACGCGCTGCCGGTGACGATCGGCATGCAGATGGTGGTGATGCCGCAGTACGGCGATCAGATCCTGCCGCTGGCGCGTCTCGGGCAGGAGCTGCGGCCGGACTACCTCGTGCTCAAGCACTGCTCGGACTCCGAGGACGGTGAGCTCGGCGTCGACTACGCCGCCTACGACCGCATCTACGAGCAGCTCCGTGCCGCCGAGGCCCTGTCCGACGACACGTACAAGGTCGTGGTCAAGTGGTCGAAGATCGAGGCCAAGGGCAAGCGCTCGTATCAGCGCTGCTATGGCCCGCCCTTCATGATCCAATTGTCGGGCTCGGGGCTGGTCGCGCCGTGCGGCATGCTCTTCAACGAGCGCTACAAGAAGTTCCACATCGGCAACATCTGCGAGACCCGCTTCAAGGACATCTGGGCCAGCGACCGCTACTGGGAAGTGATGAACCACCTGGCGTCGCCGAGCTTCAACGCCCAGAAGATGTGCGGCTCGCTGTGTCTACAGCACAAGGTCAACGAGGCGCTCGACGCGGTACAGAAGGACCTCGTGCAGCTGCGACGACCGGACGGCGTGGAGCCGCAGCATCTCGCCTTCGTGTGAGTGACTGCTCCAAGGGACAGTGGAGGCGGTGGCCGTTCGGCCGACTGTCCACTCGGACATCGGTGGTCATGCGGCATTCCGAGCGCGTGCTCGCTTGAGCGCGAAGCACCACGCTGCTAGCTTCGCGTTGTGATGGTGAGTGTCGATCGCGACGGCGACTTCAACTTTGCGCTGTTGATGTTCGGTGTGGTCGCCGTCGCGGGCTATGCGGCCTTCGCATTCGATCCCGCGCACTCGCTTGCGGCCAGCGCCATCGCGTTGGTCGTCGCGCTGGTCTACCTGCTGGGCGCGGTATTCGTGGTGCTCGAGCAGTCCCGCGAGGACGCCTTTCGCGGGTGGTTGCTGCATCACGCAGCCGCGATCCGCGACACCGGCGTGCTCCGTGACGGCATCGTGGTGCGGCTCGACACCGAGCTGGTGACGTTCCCGATCGGTGTCGGCATGCTGCTGCTGCGCCTGCGTGCCACCGCCTGTCCGCGCGTCGCGACCGCCAGCAACGCCCACGCCGGCAAGACCGGCGCGATGCTGATCACCGGCGTGACCGGCTGGTGGTCACTCTTTGGCGTGCTGCACACGCCCTTCAACCTGCTCACCAGCCTCCGCGGTGGTGAGCGCTGCACGGTCCGCGAGTACCTCACGTACCTGCAGGACGTCGGGGTGGTCTCGCGCTGGCGCGCCCGCGGCGACGCGGCCTGACCACGCCGACCGCGAGCAGCAGCGGCAGCGCCGACCAACCTTGGCCGTCAGCGTGGGCGGCCGTGCAGCCACAGCCGGTGTCGGTGTCGCCGAAGCCCGGCCCGGCCGACAGCGGCGAGCCACCGTCGCCGTCGCTGCTGCCCGCGGTGGTGGTCGCACCGTCGCCGCCGCCGTCGCTGCTGCCAGAGTCGACGCCCTCGCAGCCCTCGTCGGTGTCGCCGTCGCAATCGTCGTCGATGCCGTTGCAGCTCTCGCTCGCGCCGGGGTTCACGGCAGGATCGGAGTCGTCGCAATCCGGGCCGTCGTTGACGCCGTCGCCATCGGCGTCGACGACCAGGATGTCGAGCTGTAGCGCGGCCGCGCCTCCAGGGTCGCCCTCCTTCGACCAGAAGTGTGTGCCGTTGGTATCGGTGGGTGGCGATTCGATCGCGAACGCGATCGGCCCTTCGCCGGCGATCGCGGTGCCGAGATCGAGCGACAGCGGCACGTCGGCGGCCGCAGGTCCGATGCGGCCCAGCGACGCCGCCTCGAACCCCGGGCGATCGTTCCACGTCATGTTCGCCTCGCTCCATTCGGTGTCGGCGACCACGTGCACCTCGCCGCCGTCGCCGTCGGACGAGGGGGCCGTGCTCGAGTGCACCAGCAGGCGTGCACCGGCAATCTTGCCGTCGATGGGCGGGACGACGAACTTCAAGTAGGCGGTGGTGCCGTCGGCCTCGACCGCGAGATCGGTGATGTCGGGGTACACCGCATCGGGCGACGACGGCGCGGCGGTGACGTCCTCGACGACCGGCACGGTGATGCTCTGCATGCCCGAGGGCACCGACTCCCAGCACACCGTGTCGTTGCTGGCGGTCGCGTTGGGGATCTCCCAGGTGTGGCCACCATCGGGCAGCAGGTAGTCGAGCAGCGCGATGGCATCGACGGCGTTGCCCTCGGGGTTGGCCCCGAGTCCGTCGAATTGACCCACGTTGCACACGAGCGAGTAGCCGGTCTCGGTCGGCCGCATCCACATCGTCACGTGACAGCTCTCGCTGCCATCGACGAACACGACGGCCGACGCGTTGGGGTCGGCCCAGTTCTCACCACAGGTTCCGCCGCAGCACGCGTTGCCGTACTCCATCTTCAGCGTGCCCGAGGGGTGCGCGACGTTGGGCGGATCCTCGGGCCCGTAGACCTTGATCACCGCGTCCTGGCCCGCGGCGCAGCCACTGTTGCGCAGCTGCGCCAGCGAACCCTTGCTGCCGGCGAAGTCGCTGGGGTTCACGCCGACGACGTCGAAGTCGAGCGTGACGTCGGTCGATGCCGTGCCGGCCGCGGCCATCGCCGCATTGAACTCCGCGACCGTGCCGCAGAGCTGCTCGGCGAACGCCGTGCTCGGCACCCACGCGCAGACGAGGAAGGCGAGCGCAGTGATGCGTGTCCGCGGCATCCCACGAGCATACCGATCGCGCGGTCCCGACCTGCACTGCGTCGGCAGCAAGGGGGGCATGCATTCGCGCAGGGCCACTCGGAACGTCGTCCCATGCGCTCATCGGTGGATGCCGACGCGCATTCGACCATGCCACGTGTGCGTCGACGGCCCCCTCGGGCAGGGCTCTCAAGTCGTCGCAATTGTGGGCGATACTGTCCAGACCGTGCCCAAGCTGGCATTTCGCGGAGCCCTCTGTCACGGGGTACTGACGGCTCTCGAACGGCTGCCGCACGGGGCCGCGGTGCTGGCTGCGGTTGCGCCCGAGGCGGTCGAGCGCATCCGCCGTAGCGGCAAGCTGGCATGGATCCCGAGCGATGCGCTCGCCGCGATCAACAGCGCGCATCTCGAGATCGCGGGCACCGAGCAGTACCTCGACTTCTGGCGGCGCTACGTCGTCGGCTCCGTCGACAACGGTCTGTACGCCGCACTCTTCGCAGGCGCGCTGCGCATCTTCGGTCGCAACCCCAACGGCCTGCTCAAGTGGCTCGGCCGTTCGTGGGAGCTGAGCAGTCGTGGGCTCGGCACGGTCGAGGTCGTGCCGGGCATGAACGAGTGCCAGATCATCGTGACGGAGATCCCCGAGGTGCACCGTCTGGTCGCGATCGCCCTGTCGACCCAAGGGTCGGTGATGGGCGTGCTCGACGTGGCGCGGCACCCGGGGGAGGTGACGATCGATCTCACCAAGCTGGCGGCCGGCTCGTACACCGTGCTCGCGCGGTGGCGCGAGCCTTCGGGATCGGACACCGATCCGGAGCCGTGAGCGCGGGCGGCCGACTCGGCATTGCTCACTGCAGCTCGCTCGCGCGCTGCTCGGCCCGCTCCCACATGCGGAGGTAGCCCTCGGCGGAGTGGAACAGCGGCTCGAGATCGTCGTCGGAGGTGGCGTCGCGGCGGGCGTCCTCGAGCATCTCGGGCAGCATCCCGATGTGCACGAAGCCCTCGTTGGCGTAGTCGACGACGCGCTCGCCGAGCATCGGCTGCGTGAACTCGACGTCGCCGGCGAAGGACGTGAACGGGTAGGTGACGGGATCGGCCTGTGCCGTCGCGCAGGCGCCGGCCTCGAAGCGCCCACCGGGCGCGCCGGCGAAGCCGTTGAGGTCGAAGCCGAAGCCCTCGGCGGGATAGCCACCGTGCGCGACGATCTGTTCGATGCGATCGCGCAGGCGCTGCGTCATCGCGCCGGGGGTGTCTTCGCGGCACTCGCCGAGGCCGGTCTTCGACACGCCGCCGAGCTCGTAGAGCCGCCCGTCGTAAGTACCGCCGTGCGAGCCGACCGCGGGGTAGTCGTTCTCCTCGAGCAGCTCGAAGGCCCGCTGGTACGACCACTGCGGCAAGTGATCGATCTCGATGATCATCCCGCGCAGCATCATCTCGCGCATGAGTGTCTCGCCGAGCGTCGTCATGGTCGCGTTCTGGCAGTAGTCGCCGACCAGCGCAGGCGCCGAGATCGCGTTGATGTAGGGCAGCGCGGTCGCGAGCGGTGCGCCCGGGAAGTTGCTGAAGTCGATCGGCGGCGGCGCATCGAACTGCTCGCGCGGCATGTTGAGGCCGCCGAACTGCACGTCACCGTTGTCGAAGCGAGCCGGGCGCTCCACCGGGCACTCCTGCGTGAAGTTCGACCAGTGACCGGAGTTGAAGAAGTTGCCGAGCTCGATGAACGCGCGGTCGCCATCGCCGGGGCCGAACGCGTTGTCGTACTTGTGCACGGGGAACACCGCCCGCACGCCGCGGTCGCGGTAGGCGTCGAGCTGTGCGCGCAGGAAGTCGGCGTCGCAGGTCGGTCCGCCCTCGCGCGGCACCAGCCGGCAGTCGAACAGATCCGAGGTCTCGATGCCGAGCACCACCGCGAGCTTGCCGGCGGCGATCACCTCGCGAGCGTCGGCGGGGGTCGTGACCACGCGGAACCAGCCCTTGCCGCTGCCGCCGGATTGCGCGTCGATGTAGCGCTCGAGCGCGTAGGTCTCGTCGATGATGCGATCGACGGCGACCATGTCTTCGCACGAGTACCGCACCGGCTGCAGCCCCTGGCCGGCGATCATGTGGCAGATCGCCGAGTTGGTGGTGGCGTGCTGCACGACCAGCCGAAGCCCGCCCAGCCACGCGCGCTCCAGCCACTTGTAATACTGCATCTGATGGGTCGACCGGGTCGGCGCGCTGGGCCACTCGGTGAACGTGGGGTAGCCGGCGGTGGCGTGGGCGTCGACCGAGAGCGAGCCGGCGATCAGATCGGGGATGACCGAGGCGATGTCGGCACCGTCGGCGCCCGCCGAGTCGAACGCGTAGCCGAAGAAGTCCTTGCGACCGTTCTCGCCGTGGAACGGTGCACAGTCGGCGAGCGCATGCTCGACGCCCAGGCGGTGGAACGGCGCGCCGTGGAAGATGCCGCCGCCACCGAAGCCGAAGTTCGACAGGATGTGCGAGTGCGTGTCGACGATGCCGTAGACGGTGCCGTCGTCGAAGGTGGTCTTGGTGGGGGCGCCGGTGGCGTCGAGCGTGAGCTCGGGGTGGTCGGTGCAGCCGTCGGCGGCATCGAGTGCAATCGCCAGCGCGCTCGCCTCGTCGTCGACCAGTCCGCTCGCGCCGAGCAGGCGATCGGTTCGACGGTTGCGCAGGTGCACGGTCGCACCGGCGGCGGGCTCGACGATCCACTCGGCACCGGAGACGTACGCATCGTCGACCCGCGTGAGGTCCGACTCGAGCTGGGTCTGGCGCAGCAGCGGGCCGTCCTCGGCGACCAGGTAGCCGCGCTCGGCGTCGTAGAGCAGGTAGGTCGCGAGGTCCGACGGCTGCAGATGGAACGATGTGGCGTCGGCGGCCGCGGTCGCGGAGAAGCCGAACCCATCGCCGCTGCGCGCGAGCCAGGTGTCACCGCCCCGCACGACCACGCAGCTGTGGCCGAGCGACTCGGGATCGATGGGCGTGCCGCCGCCGCTGTCGCTGGCGGCGTCGCTGCTGCCCGCGGTGGTGGTGGTCGATCCCGCAGCGGTGGTGCCGGTGCTGTCGCCGACGGCCGTGCCGCCGCCGTCGGAGTGGCAGCCGAAGGAGAACGCGACGAGGAGAATGGCGGCGCGAGATCCGAGCATCAGCGTCGCCGAGGTTATCAGCGCTCGTCCGTCGGTGCCGCGACCCGCACGTGCGCCTTCGCTTGTGTCCGCGCGGACACAAGCAGCGGTGAACTGCTCGTACGGCACGATGTGATCCTCGCGTGCACGCATCCTCGCGAGCGCTCGAGGTCGCCGCACCCGCGGCGACACCACAGCGTCGCGGTCGATCGTGTTCGTCGGGCCCGCGTTCGCGATCGCACCGTCGGTCCCGATGCGCGGGCGCGAGCTTGCGAGGGCCGATGGCAGACCCCCGCTGCCGCGGGACTGATAGACCGGCCGCGTCGCCCCTCGATCAGCAAGAAGTTCTCCGACTTTGTGAGGCCAATCGCATGGAGTTTCTCGAAAGTTCGCGACGAACCGCGAACCAACTCTTGCTTTGCCCACTTAGCCAACAAAACGCTTGCGTGATCCAGATGGCGCGTTCACCATCGTGATCGATGGGGTTCGAGCAGATGCGGCGTCGGCTTCCGATCGTCGCATCGTTGCCGCGTTCGGGTACGCGTTGGGCTCGACCGCTGGCGCCGGGGGAGCGACCGACGCCGAAGCTCGCGGTCTGGGAGTTCACGCTCGCGTGCGATCAGAAGTGCGTCGCGTGTGGGCCACGCGCGGGTCGTGCTCGGCCCGACGAGCTCACCACCGACGAGGCGTTGAAGCTCGTCGAAGAGCTCGCGGAGCTCGGCGTCGGTGAGGTCGACCTCATCGGCGGCGAGGCCTACCTGCGTGCCGACGTGTTGCTCGTGATCCGGGCGATTCGGCAGGCCGGCATGAAGGCATCGATGGTCACCGGTGGGCTCAATCTCACTCGCGCCCGTGCGGACGCGCTGGTCGAGGCTGGTCTGCAGTTCGTGTCGGTGTCGATCGACGGGCTCGAATCCAGCCACGACGCGCTGCGCGGCACGCCCGGAGGATGGCGTCGCGCCTTTGCGGCGCTCCGCCATGCCCAGGCCGCGGGCATCTCGACGGGGGCGAACAGCCAGATCAACGCCAAGAGCCGCCACGATCTGCCCGCGCTCGCCGAGCTGCTCGCCGACGCGGGGGTGCGCGCGTGGCAGATGTTCTTGACGATGCCGCACGGCAACGCGGCGGATCACCCCGAGCTGTTGCTGCAGCCCTACGACCTGCTCGAGGTCTTCGCGATGCTCGACGAGATGATCCCGCGCGCACGCGCACGCGGCATCCGGATCTGGCCGGGCAACAACCTCGGCTACTTCGGCCCGGTCGAGCACGAGCTGCGCCAGTCGCAGAACCAGGGCGCCCACTATCGTGGCTGTCAGGCCGGCCTCACCGGCATCGGCATCGAAGCCGACGGCGCGATCAAGAGCTGTCCGAGCCTGGGCGGGCCGACCAACACCGGTGGCAGCTGGCGCGAACACGGGCTGCGCGCGCTGTGGGAAGGCGCCGAGCCGATGCGTTACGTGGAGCGCCGCACGCTCGACGATCTGTGGGGCTACTGCCGCGAGTGCTACTACGCCTCGACTTGCATGGCCGGTTGCACGGCGACCAGCGAGCCGTTGCTCGGGCGCCCCGGCAACAACCCCTACTGTCATCATCGCGCGCTCGAGTTCGACCGCATGGGGCTGCGCGAGCGCGTCGAACAGGTTGCGGCGGCGGGCCCAGAGGCCTTCGCGCACGGCCTCTTCCGCTTGATTCGCGAGCACACCGATCCGGCGCTGCGGGCCGCCGGGCCGGTGCAGATCGATGAGCCCCGCACCGGACGCGACCGCGACCCTTCGGGGCCGGGTCACACAATCCAACTCGGTGTCTCCGAGGATGGACTCGAAGGGATGACAACGTGATGGGTGAGATCATGCAGCGATGTGGTGGGTGTCGGCGGCACGTGGCGATGCGCGAGTTGGTGTGTCCGTTCTGTCGCGCACCGGTGGGCCGCGTCGTCGTGGCCTCTGCACCGGCGATCGCGGTGGTGGCGATCTCGACGATGTTGTTCGCCTGCGGAGAGCCGCAGGGCGGCGACTCGGGGGGCGATTCCGCCGGTACGGAGACCTCGGCTGGCGATGCGACGCAGGGCATGTCGAGCACGAGCGCGCCGACGGCGACCGAGGGCTCGGCCTCCACGCTCTCGGACAGCGGCGTCGACTCGTCGACCTCCGAGCTCGACACCGACATGACCGCGGGTGGCTTCATCTACGGCGCACCGGATCTCGGCGGCGCGTTGGTGGAGTGCGATGTGTTCGCGCAGGATTGCCCCGCGGACGAGAAGTGCCAGCCGTGGGCGAACGACGGTGGCGACACCTGGAACCGCGCGCGCTGCAGCCCCGTGCAGCCCGACGCCAGCGACATCGGCGAGCCGTGTCACGTCGAGGGCCAGCCGCAAAGCGGCGTCGACGACTGTGCGTTCGGTGCCTTCTGTTGGGTGCTCGACGCCGAGGCGTCGACGGGCGTGTGTGTCGAGCAGTGCCGCGGCAGTAGCTCCGAGCCCGAGTGCGCGGGCACGGGGACCTGCGCGGTGATCGAGCCCATGGTCGTCGCCGTCTGCGCGCCGAGCTGCGATCTCGAGGCGCCGATGTGCGACGGTACCGACGTCTGCACGCCGGTCGGCGACGCGGCGTACTGCCTGCCCGATGCCGCGGGCGACGGCTGACGCCCAAGGGACGAACGCGAAGGGCCTCACCCGGCGACCTTTGCGGCCCGGCGCCTCGCGGCTCACGCGTCGCCAGCGACCTGGTCGCCGAATCCAACGGCCAAGAACCGCTGCATCACCGCTCGCAGCATCGACAGGTCGAACGGCTTCTCGATGCGGATGTACTCGGTCTGTTCGAGGAAGTTCTGCGCGTCGGCCTGCAGGGCGCCGCCGGTGACGAAGACGATGCGCTGGGCCTGCTCCGGCACCGAGATCTCGAGCGCGGTCGCGAACTCGATGCCGGTCATCTCGGGCATCATGATGTCGCACAGGATGACGTCGAAGCGCTCGCCGGCCTCGATCCGCGCCAGCGCGTTGGTTGCACGGCTCTCGCAAACGACCTCGTGTACGCGACCGAGCGCGCGCTCGAGGGTCGTGAGCACCAGCGCCTCGTCGTCGATCGCGAGCACGCGGCCGCGCCTCGTGGGGCGCAGCGCCGCGGCCTGCGGTGGGCCATCGTCGCGACCGCGGCCCTCGACGTCGGCGGCCCTCGCCGCCGCGTCGTCGACGGCCTGCAGGCGTACGAAGAACGACGTGCCGACCCCGAGCTGACTCGTGTAGTCGATCCTTCCGCCCGCAGCGGTGACGATGCGCTGGCAGATCGCCAGGCCCAAGCCGGTGCCCGAGCCGATCGGCTTGGTCGTGACGAACGGCGTGAACAGGCGCGGACGCACCTCGAGCGGAATGCCGGCCCCGGTGTCGCGAACCTCGACGACGACCCGGCCGTCGCCTTCGCGTGCGGTGCGGATGCGGATCTCGTGGAACTCCGGGGCACCCGCCGGGATCGCCTGCGCGGCGTTGATCACGAGGTTGAGGAAGACCTGGCTCATGCGCGACTCGTTGCCGACCACCACCAACTTCCCGCCGTAGTCCTTGACCAGGCGGGCGCGCTGCCGAACCTCGTGCCACGCCAGGCGCGCGACCGCGTCGAGCATGTGGTGGACCTCGAAGGCGGTCGAGCTGGTCTCATCGGGCTCGGCGCGCGAGTAGACCTTCAGGTCGCGCACGATCTGGCGGATCTGCTCGGCGGCGTCGCGGGTGTCGCGGAGGGCATCCATGACGCCGTCGATCACGTCGCGGCGCAGCATGAGGTGCGAGAGTTCCTCGATCGCAACCGTCACGTTGGCAACCACCGCCGCCAACGGGTTGTTGATCTCGTGTGCAACGCCAGCGGCGAGCGTACCCATCGAGACCAGGCGATCATTCATGAGCAGCTGGGCCTCGAGGTACTTCCGCTGGGTGACGTCGCGGATCACCGCCACGAATGCCGTTTCACCTTGCCACTGGAACGCAACCACGCGCAGCTCACACGACTTCGTGCCGCCAGCGGTATCGACGCGGATCTCGGTCGACTCGCCATCGTGCACGGAGAAGCCGAGCGGCTCGCCCATCAAGTCCTCGCGGCGACGGCAGAACAGGCCCAACGCCGCCTCGTTCACGTAGCGCACCACGCCATCGCGGTTGGAGACCAGGATGGCGTCCGGCGTGGTGTCGAGCAGGGCCTCGATCTGCATCTGGCGCTCGCGGGCGTGGTGACGCTCGACCACGTGCAGCAGGTTGCGTGGGAACAGTCGGCTCTGGATCTCGTCCTTGCTGTACGTGTCGTGCGCGCCGGCCGACTGGGCGACGCGATGCAGGTTCTCGTCGATCGAGCCCGAAACCACCACCACCGGCGCCGTTCCAGCGGCCGCGACCACTCGAGACACGGTCTCGATGCCCCGCGAGTCGGGCAGGTCGAGGTCGAGGATCACCGCATCGGTGGGCTCGGCTGCGAGCGCGCGCATGGTCTCGCGCAGGGTCGAGACGCAGCGGATCTCGAACTCCGCGACACCGGCCTCGTGCAGTCGCTCGATGGTGAGATCGGCATCGCCCGGGTTGTCCTCGACCAGCAGGATTCGGGTCTTCTCGCCTGGCATGGTGGCCTCGTGCGCAGAACCTGGGCACGACGAAGTGGGCGCCTGCTCCGACGAACTTCGTCGACCTCGTTGCTTCGCTCCCCGCATCCCGTCGGGGCAGTGTTCGTTCATCCGCGACCGTACAACGTGAGCGGCGCGCCTTCAGGATGCCACGGAACTCGCGACGTCGGTGACGAGCCGCATGCTCACCGCGGCCAGGCGCGACCCCGAGCGAGCGGCCACCAGGATTTCCCTGAAGCGGATCACGGTAGTCGGACGACGCTCAACCAGAAGCCGCCGATCGAACGCACAGCACTCTGGAAGCCCGCGAGATCCACCGGCTTGGTGACGTAGCAGTTGGCGCCGGCGGCGTAGCTCTCGAGCACATCACGTCTGGAGTCCGAGGAGGAGAGCACGACCACTGGCAGCGTGCGCAGCTCGGGCGTCGAACGGATCGCCACCAGTACCTCGCGCCCGTCGAGCTTCGGGAGGTTGAGATCGAGCACGACCAGATCGGGTAAACCCTCACCGGAGGCGACGAGTCGGCGAAGGAGGTTGAGTGCGTCTGCACCGTCGACGGCGGACGAGACGTCGAGCACGAGGTCGCTGTCGGCCAACGCGTCGATCGTGAGCTCGAGATCGCCGGGGTTGTCCTCGACGAGCAGAATGCGGGCTGGCTTCATGGCGATGAGGGCGATCCCGACGTGGGTTGGAGGGTGAAGAAGAACGTCGTGCCGATCCCCGGCGTCGAAGTGAACCAGAGTTCACCGCCGTGTCGCTCGACGATGCGCTTGGCGATCGCGAGCCCGATACCACTGCCCTCGTAGCGTCCGCGCTCGTGCAGGCGTTGGAACATCTCGAAGATGCGGGTGGCATACTCGGCGTCGATGCCGATGCCGTTGTCGCGCACGGCGAAGCACCACCGGCCGCGCTCGAGCGCAGCGCTGACCTCGACCACCGGGGGCGCGTCGTCGTGGAACTTGATCGCGTTGGCGACGAGGTTCTGCAGCAGCTGCTCGAGCTGGCTCGGGTCCGCCCGGACGGTGGGTAGTGGCCCGACCGTCAGCGTCGCCTCGTGCTCGCGGATCGTCGGACCCAGGCTCCGCCGCACGCGCTCCATCACGGTGCCGACATCGACGGTGACCATCGGCTTGCCCTCGGCACCCACGCGCGAGTACGCGAGCAGATCGCGGATCAGCTGCTGCATCCGCTTGGCACCGTCGGTGGCGTAGTGGATGTACTTGTCGGCCCTGTCGTCGAGCTTCCCGCGGTAGCGCTGGCCGAGCAGCTCGGTGTAGTTGGCGACCATGCGCAGGGGCTCTTGCAGGTCATGCGAGGCGATGTACGCGAAGCGCTCGAGGTCGGCGTTGCTCCTGCGCAGCTCCCGGTCCCGACGAGAGCGCTCGGTGATGTCGTGGATCGCGGCGAGCGTGAACTGCCCGGCCTCGATGTCGATCGGACTCAGGCCGATCTCGATCGGGACCACGCTGCCGTCCTTGCGACGACCGAACAGCTCGCGTCCTGCGCCCATGGGCCGCGACTCGGGCGTGGCGAAGTAGCTGGCCACGAGCTCGGGATGCCGTGCGCGAACATCGTCGGGCAGCAGCACGTCGACCGCACGACCGATGAGCTCGTCGCGCGGGTAGCCGAACAGCTCCTCGATGCCACGATTGACCAGGCGGATCGTGCCGCTCGCATCGACCATCAGCATGGCGCTGGGCGAGGCCTCGACCACCGCGCGGAAGGCCCGATCGGCCCGCTTGCGCTCGGTGATGTCGATGATCGACGCCAACATGAACAGCCCTTCCGGGGTCTCGATCGGGTCGAGACCGATTTCGATCGGCACCTGCGTGCCGTCCTTGCGCAGACCATGCAGGTCGCGCCCGGCTCCCATCGCGCGGGACTGCGGCGCCCCGTAGAACCCGTGGACGTGGGCCGCGTGGGCGTCGCGGAGGTGCTTCGGGATCAGCATCTCGACCGCCTGCCCCAGCAGCTCCGCGCGCGAGTAGCCGAACAGCTGCTCGGCGCTGCGGTTGACCATCTCGATGCGACGGTCGCGGTCGACCAGCAGCATCGCGTTCGGGGAGACCTCGACGATCAAGCGATAGGTCGGCATCTCGACATCGGCGGAGCTTGTCGCCCATCTTCGGTGTATCACGATGCACCTTCCGAGCGTACGCTCGGATGGTGCGAATCGATCGACTCGATCGACTCGATCGACTCGATCGACTCGATCGTGCGGAGCGGACGCTGCGCGGCAGGAATCGCAGTTGGCATCGCAAGCACCGCCATCGCCGGGCGATCGCCGGGCGATCGACGGGCGATCGCCGTCGATGTGGATCTCCGCCTCGTGTCGTACCGGGGAACTCCTGTCCACTTCGATCGACGCACCACCATGTCGGCATTCGCGTCGCCCCGTCAGGACCCGCGCGACACCGCGCGGTGACATCGACGTGCAATCCAAACGCTTGCGGGTGCGGCCGTGGCCAGTGGCCGAATGGCCTGCCGACCGTGATACCCTGGCCGCAATGACGTGCGCAGGGAGGCGCATCGCGACATGGCCATGAACGCACCTTGGTATCGAGCGATCGCCGTCGCGTCCCTGTGGGTCACTGGGGCGTGCACGGGGGACGTCACCGAGGATCCGTCGATCACCGGCTCGAGCAGCGGTGGCGACGCGAGCTCCGCGAGCGCGTCGACCGGCAGCGTCGACAGCTCGGGTGGCACCGGCTCGACCACCGGGCCTGGCACCACCGGGCCTGGCACCACCGGGCCTGGCACCACCGGGCCTGGCACCACGGGCGCCGACACCACCGGGTCCGAGACCCACGGCACGGGGACGACCGTCGTCAGCGATGGCAGCAGCACCAGCGGCGTTGGCAGCGGCACGACCGATGGCAGCACCGGCGCGGGCTCGGGCAGCGACACGACCACGCGCGGTGACGGCAGCGCGACCGGTTCGAGTGGCGACGTCGGCACGGGCTCGAGTGGCGACGTCGGCACGGGCTCGAGTGGCGACGTCGGCACGGGCTCGAGTGGAGATGTCGGCACGGGCTCGAGTGGAGATGTCGGCACGGGCTCGAGTGGTGACGTCGGCACGGGCTCGCGTGGAGATGTCGGCACGGGCTCGAGTGGAGATGTCGGCACGGGCTCGAGTGGAGATGTCGGCACGGGCTCGAGCGGCGACGTCGGCATGGGCTCGAGCGGTGGCAGCGACGGCGGCGCGATGGGCACGAGCGGTGGCAGCGACGGCGGCGCGATGGGCACGAGCGGAGGTAGCGACGGCGCGGGCACGAGCGGTGGCATCGACACCGCCGGGCTCACCGAGGGCGGCGGCAGCTCGAGCGACGGCGGCACCAGCGGCGGCATGATGGGCGAGCTGCCGATCTTCACCGAGTCATTCGACGGCAACGACGGCGATCCATGGCCGTCGCCGTGGATGATCGTCGGCGACAACGTGCTGTCGGCGACGATCCAGAACGGTCGTGGCGAGCTCGCCGGCATCACCGGTGGGACCGCACGCATCGTGCTGCCGGGCTTCGATCTGCGCGACGCCGAGATGTACGCGTCGATCGAGTTCACCGACTGGAACTCGCAGGGCTTCGGGCTCTACGCGCGGCAGAACGGCGGCTCGCTCGACCAGACCGATCCGCCCGGGCAGGGCTACGCGCTGTTCCTCGAGGGCTTCTATCTGCAGTCGCTCGGCATCTGGCACGAGGTCGCCGGCATCGAGACGCTGTCGTCGGCGAGCTTCGATCCGATCCCCGGTGGGCTGCAGCCGGGCACCGTCTATCGCATGCGCTACCAGGTGCTGCAGGTGCCAGGCGGCACGCAGCTGCGCGGCAAGGTGTGGCTCGCGACCGACCCCGAGCCCACCGACTGGTTCATCGACATCCTCGACACGACCCCCGAGCTGCAGGACGCGACCGGCAGCTTTGCGGTCGATCTGTACAACTGGGCC
>WBZX01000506.1_pt1 | contig 35242 bp, 31 predicted proteins | sample 5204211 | NCBI WGS metagenome assembly WBZX01 (sample SAMN12344362, study PRJNA552823) | activated sludge metagenome | biome: Activated sludge suspended growth; feature: Nitrification reactor; material: Wastewater; isolation source: activated sludge from nitrification reactor of wastewater...
TGCCTCGCGGTGGCCGTCGGCGCGCTCTACGTGGAAGAACTGGAACACGAAGCGGTCGGTGGTGTGCGTGGCCACGAAGGTGCCGCGCCCCTGCCGCCTCATCAGGATGCGCTCGGCCACCAGTTCGTCCACCGCATGGCGCAGCGTGCCGATGGAAATGCCCAGCGCCGCGGCCAGGGTCGTCTCGCTGGGCAGGGCGCTGCCGGGTGCGCAGCGCCCGGCCTCGATCGACTCGAGCAGGGCGCGCTTGGCCTGGCGGTACAGCGGCGCGGCGTCGGCGCCGGGCTCGATGCGGGCGACCTGAAGGGCGTTGGGCATGCGCCGATGCTAGTGGAGCGCCGCTGGTCCTACAAGTCATCCATATGACCTTGTTGACGCGGTCCGAGCGGGCGCTAGACTGGCGCCCGAACCTGTACAACTAGGAGCGCGCATGATTCATTTCGTGCTTCACGACGCCAAGGACACGGTGGCCGTCGTGGTAGTGGAAGGCGTGAAGGCCGGCATGGAACTCGCCGGCTGGATCATGGACGAAGACCGCATGACCAACGTGGTCGCCAGGTCCGACATCCCCATCGGCCACAAGGTGGCGCTGAAGGACATGTCCGTCGGCGACACCGTGTGGAAGTACGGCATCGACATGGGCAAGGTGGTCGCGCCGATCAAGGCCGGCGAGCACGCCCACGTCCAGAACATCAAGACCAAGAGGTGGTAGGCATGTCGGTCATCAGCAAAGACACCACGTTCCTCGGCTACCGTCGCGAGAACGGCCGCGTGGGCGTGCGCAACCACGTCATCATCCTGCCGCTGGACGACCTGTCCAACGCGGCGGCCGAAGCCGTGGCCCACAACATCAAGGGCACGCTGGCGATCCCGCACCCCTATGGCCGCCTGCAGTTCGGCGCCGACCTGGAGCTCCACTTCCGCACCCTCATCGGCACCGGCTGCAACCCCAACGTGGCGGCCGTGGTGGTGATCGGCATCGAGGACGGCTGGACCAAGAAGGTCGTGGACGGCATTGCCGCCACCGGCAAGCCGGTCTCGGGCTTCGGCATCGAGGGCCACGGCGACCACACCACCATCATGAAGGCCAGCAAGGTGGCGCGCGAGTACGTGCAGTGGGCCAGCGAGAAGCAGCGCGAGGTCTGCCCGATCCACGAACTGTGGGTCAGCACCAAGTGCGGCGAAAGCGACACCACCAGCGGCTGCGGCGCCAACCCCACGGTGGGCAACGCCTTCGACAAGCTCCATCCGCTGGGCAGCTACCTGTGCTTTGGCGAGACCACCGAACTGACGGGCGGCGAGCAGATCGTCGCCGCGCGCTGCGCCAATGACGCGGTGCGCGAGAAGTTCATGTTCATGTTCGATCGCTATCAGGACGTGATCAACCGCCACAAGACGACCGACCTGTCGGAGAGCCAGCCGACCAAGGGCAACATCGCCGGCGGCCTGACCACGATCGAGGAAAAGGCGCTGGGCAACATCCAGAAGATCGGCAAGAAGTGCACCGTGGACGGCGTGATCGACAAGGCCGAGATGCCCACGCACCCCGGCCTGTGGTTCATGGACTCCTCGTCGGCCGCCGCCGAGATGGTCACGTTGTGCGCCGCCTCGGGCTACGCGGTGCATTTCTTCCCGACCGGGCAGGGCAACGTCATCGGCAACCCGATCCTGCCGGTGATCAAGATCTGCGCCAACCCACGCACGGTCCGCCTGATGAGCGAGCATGTCGACGTCGACACGTCGGGCCTGCTGCAGCGCGACATCACGCTCGACCAGGCAGGCGACAAGCTGCTGGAGTGCATGCTGCGCACGGCCAACGGCCGCCTGACCGCCGCCGAGGCGCTGGGCCATCGGGAGTTCGTGCTGACTCGTCTGTACGAGTCCGCTTGATGGTGGGCCCCCACGCTCGCTCCCGCTCGCTGCCCCCCGAGGGGGCGTCCGCCAGCGGACCGGCCTGGCCGGGTCCGCGGCGGGAAGCTGGGTCGGGGTGGTGGCGGGGCGCCACTGTGGTTCGTTTTCCGGAGTTGTGACCTTGGCGCGCGTTGTCATCACGGAGTTCATCGACGAGCGGGCGCTGCCGGCGCTGCGGGCCGCGCACGACGTGGTCTATGACCCGAAGCTGGTGGACGACCCTGCGCGCCTGCGCGCGGAGGCGGCCAGCGCGGACGCCATCGTCGTGCGCAACCGCACCCAGGTGCGCGGCGAGCTGCTGGCCGCCCTGAAGCGGTGCCGCGTCGTCGGTCGTCTGGGCGTCGGCCTGGACAACATCGACGTGCCGGCCTGCGAGGCGCGGGGCATGAAGGTGATCCCCGCCACCGGCGCGAACGCGCTGTCGGTGGCCGAGTACGTGGTGGGCAGCGCGCTGCTGCTGCTGCGCGGCGCCTACCAGTCCACGGCGGCGGTGGCGGCCGGGCAGTGGCCGCGTGCGGCGCTGTCCAACGGGCGCGAGTGCGGCGGGCGCACGCTCGGCCTGATCGGCTTCGGCTCGATCGGCCAGCTCACCGCCCGCCTGGCGCGCGGCCTGGGCATGCAGGTCATCGCGTTCGACGCCATGATGGACGCGGACCACCCCGCCTATGCCGCCCTCGGCGTGCGGGCCGCGGGCCTCGACGAGGTCGTCGCGGGCGCCGACGTGGTGAGCCTTCACGTGCCGCTGGTGGACAGCACCCGCAACCTGTTCGACGCGCGGCGCATCGCGGCCATGAAGCGCGGCGCCGTGCTGGTGAACACCGCACGCGGCGGCATCGTCGACGAGGTGGCCCTGGCCGCAGCGCTGCGCAGCGGACATCTCGGCGGCGCCGCGATCGACGTGTTCGACCAGGAGCCGCTGCCGGCCGCCGAGCACTTCGTCGGCTGCCCGAACCTGCTGCTGACGCCGCATGTCGCCGGAGTCACCACCGAAAGCAACGAGCGCGTCAGCTTCCTGATCGTCGACAAGGTGATCGAGGCGCTGGCATGAGGATCGGCGCCGAAGAACTGCGCACCCTGGTGCGTGACGCGCTGATGCGCGCCGGTGCCCACGAAGGCATGGCCGACTGCACCGCGCGCGCGCTGGTGCTGGCGGAGTCGCAGGGGCTGGGCTCGCACGGGCTGTCGCGCGTGGGGCAGTACACGACGCACCTGCGCAACGGCCGTGCCGACGGCTCGGCGCGGGCCAGCGTGGTGCGGTCTCACGGCGCGGCAATGCTGGTCGACGCGCACTGCGGCCTGGCCTTCCCGGCCTGCGAGCTGGCGGTGCGCGAAGCCATCGAGCGCGCGCGCACCCAGGGGATCGCCATCGCCGGCGTGGCCAACAGCCATCACGCAGGGGTCATCGTCGACCACCTGCGTCCGGTGGCCGCGGCGGGCATGGTCGGCCTGGGCTTCGCCAATTCGCCGGCCGCCATGCCGGCCGCCGGCGGCCGGCACCCGATCTTCGGCACCAATCCGGTGGCCGCGGCGTTTCCGCGCCGCGCGGGCGACCCGCTGCTGATCGACCTGAGCCTGTCCGAGGTGGCGCGAGGCAAGGTGATGGTGGCCGCCAAGAAGGGCGAGCCGATCCCCCAGGGTTGGGCGCTCGACGCCGAAGGCCGGCCCACCACCGACGCCAAGGCGGCGCTGGAAGGCTCGATGCTGCCGGTGGGCGCGGCCACGTCCAGCAAGGGCGCGATGCTGGCGCTGATGGTGGAACTGCTGGTCACCGCGCTGATCGGCGCGCAATACGGCTTCGAGGCGTCGAGCTTCTTCGTCGACGAGGGCAACCGGCCGCGCATCGGCCAGACCTTCATCGTCGTCGACCCGGGCGCGCTGGCGGGCCGCGAGGCCTTCCTCGACCGGATCGAGGTGCTGGTGGCCGAGATGCAGCGCGACGACGGCGTGCGCCTGCCCGGCGCGCGCCGCGAGGCGCTGCGCCGGCGCGCCGAGTCCGACGGCATCGATGTGCCCGACGCGGTGTTAGCCTCGCTGCGTGCGAGCGCCTGACACCCCTCCCGCCCTGCATCGATCCTTGCGCGTGGCCTGCGTCGGCCACGCGGCCCTCGACCATGTGTTCGAGGTCGAGTCGATGCCGCCCGAACCGACCAAGACCCTGGCCCGGACCTACCGCGCCCGGCCCGGCGGCATGTCTTTGCACGCCGCGATCGCCTGCGCCCGCCTGGGCGCGGTCGCCCGATTGCTTGGCCGCGTCGGCGAGGACGCCGCGGCCGGATTCCTGCGCGAGCGCCTTCGGGCCGAGGGCGTGCAGGACCAGGGCCTGGAGGCCGTGCCCGGCACGACCACGTCGCTGGCCGCGGTGATCGTGGACGCGGCCGGCGCGCGCCAGATCTACATCCATCGCGGCGACGCGCTGCGCCGGGCCCACCCGCTGGACACGCGTCAGCTCGAAGGCGCCGACGTGGTCATGGCCGACACGCGCTGGCCCGAGGGCGCCGAGGCGGCGCTGCGCTGGGCGCAGCGGCATGGCGTGCCGTCGCTGCTGGACGGTGACGTGGCCGCGCCCGGCGTGCTCGAACGGCTGGTGCCGCTGGCGCGTTGGGTGGCGTTCTCCGAACCCGGCTGCGACCAATGGGCGCCGGGCGGCGATCGCGACGCCGGCCTGCGCGCCGCGCGGGCGCAGGGCTGCGAGATCGCCCTCGTGACGCTGGGGCCGCAAGGCGCGCGCTGGGTCGGCGCCGACGACGCGGTGCGGCAGGTGGGGGCGCCGGCCGTGCAGGCGCGCGACACCACTGCCGCGGGCGACGTGTTCCATGCCGCCCTGGCCGTGGCGCTGGCCGAGGGCCGCAAGGTCGCAGCGGCCGTGGCCTGGGCCTGCGCCGCCGCGGCCTACAAATGCGAGCAGGGTGGGGGGGCCGAGTTCGCACCCACGCGCCCGCAGCTTGCAGGCTGGCTGCGGCGCCGCCCGGGCTCCGCCTAGCCGCGTCCGGCGCCGGCCCCCGGGCGCGTTCGTGACCGGGCCGCGGGCGCCGGCCCCGACGATTCCCGCACCACCAGCGCCACCTGGATCTGCGCAGCCGACGGCGCGGCCTCGCCCGCCATGGCCGCGGCCAGGCGGTCGACCGCGGCGCGCCACATGTCCTCGGCCGGCACGCGCACGGTCGTCAGGGCCGGCTGCACGTGGCTGGCGAGGTCAAGGTCGTCGAAGCCGACGATCGACAGCTGCTGCGGCACCGCGATGCCCAGTTGCTGGGCCTCCAGCAGCGCGCCGAAGGCCAGCACGTCGTTGCCGCACACGACCGCCGTCGGCGGTGTCCGGTGCTGCATCAGCTCGCGAAGACCGTCGCGGGCCGCCGCCAGGCCGTAGCGCCGCTCTGCCAGGCGATGGGCAGGCAGCCCGATGCCGGCAGCGTCGAGCGCGTCGCGAACGCCGCGCACACGCTCGGCGGCACGATCGTTGTCACGCGTCACGCCGGCCAGCATCGCCACGTGCCGGTGCCCCAGCCCGAGCAGGTAGCGGATCACCTGACCCATCGCCTGCGCGTTGTCGAAGCCCACGCCCATGCGATCGGGCGGTACCGGCCAGCTCATCACGTGCACCGTGGGCAGGCCGCGCTGGCGCAGGCGCTCGATCAGCAGCGGGCTCTGTCCGCAGCCACACAGCAGCAGGCCGTCGACGCCGCGCGCGAGCATGTTCAGCGCCTGCTGCTCCTCGGCGCGCGGGTCGTAGTCGCTGGTGGCGATCAGCAGCTGCATGCCCAGCTCGGCCAGGCGCCGCTGCAGGGCGTCGATCGCCTTGGCGAAGATCGCGTTGTCCACGGTCGGAAACACCGCGCCGACCGTGCCGCTCTGCCCCAGCTTCATCGTCCGCGCGCCGGCGTGCGGCACGTAGCCGAGGGCGCGGACGGCCTGCGTCACGCGGGCCTGCAGCTCCGGGCGCACCGTGTCGGGCAGGTTCAGCACACGCGACACGGTCGCCGTGGACACCTTGGCCCGACGCGCCACGTCGCCGATCGTCGGCAGCGTCGAGGGGGTTCTGGCCATGTCGCCAATGTACTCGTTTGCAGTTCCGTCCGGCCCGGGACGAGAGGCCGCCTCATAGGGAAAATCCTCGTCGTTCGGCGCCATTGCCGCCTTGACGCGGGCAGCGCCGCGGCTCAGACTGAAAACGTTTACAGACTTCGCTTCACCGCGACCCGCGCTGGCCATGTACGACCGCGACCGTCCCCGCCCGCTGCCGGCCCGGCTTGCCGGCGCCGTGGTGGCGCTGGCCGTCACGCTGCTGGTCTGGCACCTGTTCACCGTCACCTGGGGCGTGGTGTCGCCGGCGCGGTTCCCGCAACCGCACGAGGTGTGGGGGTCCCTGCGCCAGATCGCCATCGACGGCTACAGCAACGCGCGGCTGCACGAGCATGCGCTGCGCAGCGTGCTGCTCGTCACGTCGGGCTTCGTGGTCGCGTCCACGGCCGGCGTGGTGCTCGGGCTGGCCATGGGCGCCAGCCGCGCCACCGAGGCCTTCGTCAATCCGATCTTCCTGCTGCTTCGGCCCATTCCGCCGCTGGCCTGGATCCCGCTGGCCATCGTCTGGCTCGGCCTGGGCGACGCCGCCAAGCTGATGGTCATCTTCGTGTCGGCCTTCGTGCCGTCGGTCATCAACAGCTACACCGGCGTGCGCCAGATCGAGCGGCCCATCTTCGAGGCCGCCGCCATGCTCGACGTGCGCGGCTGGCGCTACTGGCGCGAGGTGCTGGTGCCCGGCGCGCTGCCCAGCGTGTTCACCGGCCTGCGGCTGTCGCTGCAGGCGTCGTGGACCACGCTCGTGGCCGCCGAACTGGTCGGTGCCGTGGCCGGCCTCGGCCAGATCCTGAACCAGGGTGCGCAGGACATCTACCCCGCGATGATCCTCGTGGGCATGATCAGCGTGGCGCTGTGCGGCTGGGCCATGACGCAAGGCCTGGGCTGGCTGGAGCATCGGGTCATGCCCTGGAAGGCGACGGCGTGATCGGTGCGCCGCTGCCCTCCCGCCGTGCGTGGCGCCTGGCTGCGGCCGGCGCCGCGGCCTTCCTGGGCGTGTGGACCGTCGCGGCCCTGCTCGGCCACTCGTCGCGCCAGTTCCTACCCGCGCCCTGGGACGTGTTGATCCGCTTCGCGCAGGTTTCGGTGCAGCCCTTCGCGGGCTTCCTGCTGCACGAGCACCTGCTGTCGAGCCTGCAGCGCTTCGGGATGGGCTTCGGACTGGCCGTGACCGTGGGCATTCCGCTGGGTCTGCTGATGGCCTGGTTCCCCTGGATCGACCGGGTCGTGTCGCCGGCCTTCGAGGCGGTGCGCTTCGTCGCGCCCATCGCCTGGGTGCCGTTTGCCGCGCTGTGGTTCGGCACCGGCATCGGCGGTCCGGTGCTCATCATCTTCATGGGCGCGTTCCCGCCGGTGCTGATCAACACCTACCGGGGCGCGCGCCAGGTCGACCGCAAGTACATCGAGGCCGCGCGCATGCTCGGCGCCGGTGCCTGGCGCTCGATGACGCAGGTGCTGCTGCCGGCCGCGGTGCCGTCCATCGTGGCCGGCCTGCGCATCTCCGCCGGCCTGGGCTGGCAGTCGCTGGTGGGCGCCGAGCTGATCGTCGCGTCCAGCGGGGTCGGCTACCTGATGGTCAAGGGTCAGGCGTCGGTGTCCACGGCCACGGTGATGAGCGGCATGCTCGCCATCGGCGTGGTGGGTCTGCTGATCGACGTCGCCCTGCGGCGGGTGCAGCACACGATAGAACAACGCAGGGGCCTCTGAGGGCGCAGGGACACGACATGGCGATCATCCGCTTCAAGGACGTGCAGCGCGTCTTCCACCAGAACGGCAAGGACTTCGTCGCGCTCAAGGGCATCGACCTCGAGGTGCGCGACCGCGAGTTCGTCGCCATCGTGGGCCCCTCGGGCTGCGGCAAGACCACCTGCCTGCGCATGGCCGCCGGTCTCGAGCACCCCACCGGCGGCTCGGTCAGCGTCGACGGCGTCGAGGTCACCGCGCCCGGCCCGGACCGCGCCGTGGTGTTCCAGCAGTTCGCGCTGTTCCCCTGGAAGACCGTGTGGCAGAACATCGAGTTCGGCCTGCACTCTCTGGGCGTGGACGCCGCAGAGCGAAAGCGCCGCGTCGAGCAGTACGTGGCGCTGATGGGCCTGGGCGGCTACGAGCATGCCTACCCGCACCAGCTGTCGGGCGGCATGCAGCAGCGCGTGGCCATCGCCCGCGCCTACGTGCTCGACCCCAAGGTGCTGCTGATGGACGAGCCCTTCGGCGCCCTCGACGCCCAGACCCGCGTCGTGATGCAGGAGGAGCTCGTGCGCCTCGCGCGCAAGAACCCGCGCACCGTGCTGTTCATCACCCACGCGGTCGAGGAGGCCGTCTACCTGGCCGACCGCATCGTGGTGATGTCGCGCCGGCCGGGCACCGTGCGCGAGATCATCGACGTCAAGCCCGTGCGCGAGGCGGATCGCTGGGACAGCCACGACCGCATCGAGGACGTGATGGACCTGCCCAGCTTCGTCCACCTGCGCACCCATGTCTGGAAGCTGCTGCGCGAGCAGCAGCTCGGCGACCAGCATTGACGCGGCCCCTGCGCGTCGACCCAGCTTTCACCCCGAGCCCACGCCTTTCCCGAGCCGTCATCCGGCCTATCGACCGTTCCCACCATCCCAGAGGAGACCTGCCATGACCCCGAGCCCCCGCCACATCGCCGCCGCCGCCATGCTGATGGTCGCCGGCACCAGTGCCAGCGCCCAGGCGCTGGCCGAGATCAAGGTCAGCTACCAGCCCGCGCTGTATTGGGCACTGCCGTTCCACATCGCCACCGAGAAGGGCTGGTGGGCCGAGGTCGGCCTCAAGCCGGTGTTCTCCACTTTCCCGGCCGGCGTGCCGCAGATCGCCGCGTCGGCGTCCAAGTCCTGGGACGTGGGCGGCACGGGCGGTGTGCCGGCGGTGCTGGGCCACGTGCGCTTCGGCATCAAGACCATCGGCGTGAGCAACGACGAATCCGCCGGCAACGCGCTGCTGGCCAGCAAGGCCACGGCCGACAAGTTCGCCAAGGACCCGGCCTCGATCAAGGGCCAGACGATCGTGCTGACGGCCAATTCCACCGGCGACTTCGCGGTGCAGTCCTGCCTGAAGCGGTGGGGCCTGGCCAAGAGCGACGTGACCATCAAGAACATGGGCCAGGCCGAGATCATCTCGGCCATGTCCTCGAACAACGCGGACCTGGGCGGCCTGTGGGCGCCCAACATCTACACGCTCGAGGAGAAGGCCGGCGCCCGCGTGCTGTGCTCGGGCAAGGAAGGCGGCGCCTTCGTGCCCGGCGCGCTCATCGCCCGCGGCGAGTACGCCGAGCAGAACCCGGAGAACGTCGCCAAGTTCCTGGCGGTCTACCTGCGCGCATGGTCGTGGGCCAATGCCAACAAGACCGAAGCCATCGCGATGATGAAGAAGTTCTACGAGCAGGGCGGCACGTCGATCAGCGAGGCGTCGATGCGCAAGGAGTTCGACACGCGCCCGACCTTCAACCTGACGCAGCAGCTGCAGAACATGGACCGCAGCAAGGGCGCGTCCGCCTGGGACGGCTGGTTCGGCGCCATCGGCGAGTTCATGAAGGGCACGGGCGCGATCCAGGCCGTGCCGCCGACGGCCGACTACATCACCGACGCCTACATGAAGCGCGTGGCCGCCGACCCGAAGCTGCGCGATTTCGCCAACCGCACCAACTGATCAGGCAGCGGGAGTCCCTGCGAGGACGGCCTGCGGGCCGCCCCCGCGGGACCCCGGTCGAAGACATTTTCTGGAGTTGACCATGGCGACGACCTACCTCAAGAAGGCGAGCAAGACGCCCGACACCGAGACCGCCACCGCGCAGAAGGTGGTGACCGAGATGCTGGCCGAGATCGGCCTGCACGGCGAGTCGGCCGTGCGCAGCTACGCCCGCAAGCTCGACGGCTGGGACGGCGACATCGTGATGACGCGCGCCGAGATCGACCGGCGTGCGGCCGAGGTGCCCGAGGCCGTGAAGCGCGACATCGACTTCGCGGTGCGGCAGGTCAGCGAGTTCGCCCATGCGCAGCGCCGATCGCTCACGGAGTTCTCGGTCGAGGTGCACAAGGGCGTCACCGCAGGGCAGCGCGTGGTACCGGTCAACGTGGCCGGCTGCTACGCGCCGGCCGGCCGCTACGCGCACATCGCGTCGGCCTACATGGGCGTGGCCACCGCCAAGGCGGCCGGCGTCAAGACCATCGTGGCGTGCTCGGGGCCCTTCCGCGGCGGCCCCATGCACCCGTACCTGCTGTACGCCTTCGACAAGGCCGGCGCCGACGTCATCATGACCCTCGGCGGCGTGCAGGCGATCGCCAGCATGGCCGACGGGCTGTTCACCGGCAAGCCGGCCGACGTGATCGTGGGCCCGGGCAACAAGTTCGTCGCCGAAGCCAAGCGCGCCCTGTTCGGCAAGGTGGGCATCGACGTGTTCGCCGGCCCGTCCGAGGTGGCGGTGATCGCCGACGACACGGCCGACCCCGCCATCGTGGCCAGCGACCTGGTCGGCCAGGCCGAGCATGGCCACGAAAGCCCGGCGTGGCTGTTCACCACCTCTCGCACGCTGGCCGAACAGGTGATGCAGCGCATGCCCGCGCTCATCGAGGCGCTGCCGCCCACGGCGCGCGACGCGGCCGGCGCGGCCTGGCGCGACTACGGCGAAGTCATCGTCTGCGACACCCGCGAGGAGGTCGCCGAGGTGTCGGACCGCTACGCCAGCGAGCACCTGGAAGTGCACGCGCGCGACCTCGACTGGTGGCTCGGCCGCCTCACCTGCTACGGCTCGCTGTTCCTCGGCGAGGAGACCACCGTGGCCTACGGCGACAAGGCCAGCGGTCCCAACCATGTGCTGCCCACCAAGGGCGCGGCGCGCTACTCGGGCGGCCTGTCGGTGCACAAGTTCATGAAGACGCTGACCTGGCAGCGCATGACCCGCGACGCCGCCCGCGACATCGGCGAGGTCACCGCGCGCATCTCGCGCCTCGAGGGCATGGAAGCCCACGCCCGCACCGCCGACGACCGGCTGGAGAAGTACTTCCCCGGCCAGGGCTTCGACCGGGGCGCGCCGGTCACGGTATGACCCCGGCACGCCTGTTCGACCTGTCGGGCCGGCGCGCGCTGGTCACCGGAGGCAATTCGGGCATCGGCGAGGCCATGGCCCGTGCGCTGGGCGCGGCCGGCGCGCGCGTGGTGCTGATGGCCCGCCGCGAGGCCGAACTGCAGGCGGCTGCGCAGCGACTGCGCGGCGACGGCATCGACGCGCAGTGGGTCGCCGCGGACCTGGCCGCCACCGGCACGCTGGCCACGGCGGCGCGGCAGGCCGAGGAAGCGCTCGGCGGCGTGGACATCCTCGTCAATGCGGCCGGCGTGAACCTGCGCCAGCCCTTCGGCGAGGTCACGCCCGAGGCCTGGCAGACGCAGATCGCGCTGCATCTGGGGGCGCCGTTCTTCCTGACTCAGGCGCTGGCGCCCGGCATGGCGCAGCGCGGCTGGGGCCGCATCGTCAACATCGCGTCGCTGCAGAGCTATCGCGCCTTCGCCGACAGCGCGCCCTACGGCGCCGGCAAGGGCGGCGTGGTGCAACTCACGCGCGCCATCGCGCAGGCCTGGGGCGGCCAGGGCATCACCTGCAATGCCATTGGCCCCGGCTTCTTCCCGACCGCGCTGACCGCGCCGGTGTTCGCCGACGCGGCGCTGGCGGAGCGCCACGCGAAGCAGACCTGCGTCGGCCGCAACGGCCGCCTCGAGGACCTGCACGGCGCCACCGTGTTCCTGGCCAGCGACGCCAGCACCTACGTGACCGGCCAGACCCTGATGGTCGACGGCGGCTACACCTCCCGCTGACCCCGGCACTGCGATGAACAGCGCGCTCGACACCCTGTGGATGCCGTTCACGCCGAACCGGCAGTTCAAGGCCTCGCCGCGCCTGCTGGCGTCGGCCGAAGGCGTCGTCTACCGCACGCCCGAGGGCCGCGAGGTGCTGGACGGCATCTCGGGCCTGTGGTGCGTGGGGGCGGGGCACCGGCATCCGCGCATCGCCGCGGCCATGAAGGCGCAGATCGACACGCTGGACTTCGCGTCGAATTTCCAGGTCGGCCATGCCGGCGCCTTCGAGCTGGCCGAGCGCATCGCGGCGCTGGCGCCGCCGGGGATGGACCGGGTCTTCCTCACCAACAGCGGTTCCGAGGCGGTGGACACCGCGATGAAGATCGCATTGGCCCATGCCCGAGCCTGCGGCCAGGGCCAGCGCCACGTCTTCATCGGCCGCGAGCGCGCCTTCCACGGCGTGGGCTTCGGCGGCGTGTCGGTGGGCGGCATGACCAACAACCGGCGCGTGTTCGGCACCGCCATGCTGCGCGCCGATCACCTGCGCGCCACCTGGGACCCGGCCACCCAGGCCTTCGTGCGCGGCCAGCCGGCGCAGGGCGCCGAGATGGCCGACGAACTGGAGCGCCTGGTGGCGCTGCACGACGCGTCCAACATCGCCGCCGTGGTGGTGGAACCCGTGGCCGGCTCCACCGGCGTGCTGGTGCCGCCGCGCGGCTACCTGCAGCGCCTGCGCGAGATCTGCGACCGGCACGGCCTGCTGCTGATCTTCGACGAGGTGATCACCGGCTTCGGTCGCATGGGCGCGATGTTCGCGGCCCAGGCGCTGGGCGTGGTGCCGGACATGATCGTGTTCGCCAAGACCGTGAGCAACGGCGCGGCGCCCCTGGGCGGCGTGATCGTGCGGCGCGAGCTGCACGACGCGATGATGTCCGGCCCGCCGCACCTGGCCGAGCTGATGCACGGCTACACCTGCTCCGGCCACCCGCTGGCCTGCGCCGCCGCGCTGGCCATGCTCGACGTGCTGCAGGACGAGGCACTGCCACAGCGCGTGGCCGCGCTGGCGCCGCAGTTCGAGGACATCGTGCACGGCCTGGCCGGCACGCCGGGCGTGGTGAGCGTGCGCAACCTGGGCCTGGCCGCCGGCATCGAGCTGGCGCCAGACGCGGGCGGGGCAGGGCAGCGCGGCGCGCGCGCACAGGCCGCCGCGTTCGACCGCGGCGTGCTCACGCGCGCCCCGGGCGACACGCTCATCCTCGCGCCGCCGTTCGTCAGCAGCGTCGCCGACATGCAGCGCATGGCCGACGCGCTGCGCCAGGCCATCCTCGACACCGCAACCGGAACCTGATCATGAGAGCCCTCGTCTACACCCAGCCCCTCGAAGTTCAACTGCAGGAGCGGCCGCTGCCGCAGGCCGCCACGGGCGAGGTGGTGCTGCGCATCGAGGCCGTGGGCATCTGCGGTTCGGACATGCACGCCTGGCACGGCCACGACCCGCGGCGCAAGCCGGGCCTGGTGCTCGGCCACGAGTTCGTCGGCACGGTGGCCGAGTCGGCGGCGGCGGGCTTCGAGGTCGGCACGCGTTTCACCGGCAACCCGCTCATCACCTGCGGCACCTGCGACTACTGTGTGCAGGGCCGCAACAACCTGTGCGCGAACCGCACCATGGTGGGCATGACGCGCCCCGGCGCGTTCGCCGAGTACATGAGCATCCCGGCCGCCTCGCTGGTGGCGATGCCGCAGGCCCTGGGCGCGCGCGAGGCCGCGTTGACGGAGCCCGCCGCCACGGCCTGGCATGCGGTCAACCTGACGATGCGCGCGCTGCTGCGGCCGATGCACGAGTGCCGCGTGCTGGTGATCGGCGGCGGCGCGATCGGCATGCTGTCGGCGCTGCTGCTGCGGTCGCTGGGGGCCGCACGCGTGACGCTGGCCGAGCTGAACGCGCTGCGGCGCGACGCCGTGGCGCGCCATGCCGGCTGCGACACGATCGACCCGCGCGTGGCGCCGCCGGCCGAGTCGGCGTTCGACGTGGTGATTGACGCGGTGGGCGCCAAGGCCACGCGCGTGCAGGCCATCGCGGCCGTCAAGCCCGGCGGCGTGGTCATGCACGTGGGCCTGCAGGACTGGGCCAGCGAGATCGACATGCGCAAGCTGACGCTGGCGGAGATCACGCTGCTGGGCACCTACACCTACACCACGGCCGACCTGCGTGCCACGGTCGACGCGCTGCACCGCGGCGTGTTCGGCGATCTGTCGTGGGTGGAGGAGCGCCCGCTTGCCGACGGCCAGCAGGCGTTCCGCGACATCGACGAGGGCCGCTGCGCCTCGGCGAAGATCCTGCTCAGGCCTTAGTCGCGGCGGGGCGGCTGCCGCAGACCGGGCAGCCAGGCTGGCGGCCCAGCTTCACCTCGGTCCATTCCATCGAGCGCGCGTCGAGCATCTGCAGCCGGCCGGCCAGCGACGTGCCCACGCCGGCCAGCAGCTTGAGCGCCTCGGCCGCCTGCACCGTGCCGATGATGCCCACCAATGGCGCGAACACGCCCATCGTGGCGCAGCGCGTCTCCTCGAACGTGGCCTCGGGCGGGAACAGGCAGGCGTAGCAGGGCGCGTCGTCGCGGCGCGTGTCGTACACCGACACCTGGCCGTCGAATCCGATGGCCGCACCCGACACCAGCGGCACGCGGTGCGCCACGCAGGCGGCGTTGACGGCCTGGCGGGTGGCGAAGTTGTCGCAGCAGTCGAGCACCACGTCGGCATCGCGCACCAGCGCGTCCAGCGTGGCGCCGTCGGCGCGTTCCACGAGCGGCCGCACCTGCACGTCGGGGTTGATGGCGGCGATCGACGCCTGGGCCGACGTGGCCTTGGGCGTGCCCACGCGCGACAGGTCGTGCGCGATCTGCCGCTGCAGGTTGGTCAGGTCCACGCTGTCGTGGTCGACGATCGTGATGCGGCCGACGCCGGCCGTGCCCAGGTACAGCGCCACCGGCGAGCCCAGGCCGCCCGCGCCGATGACCAGCGCGTGCGACGCGAGCAGCCGGCGCTGGCCCTCGATGCCGATCTCGTCGAGCAGGATGTGGCGCGAGTAGCGCAGCAGCTGGGTGTCGTCCATGGGGTCCGGGCCCGGCCATGAAAAAGGCCCGCCGGGGCGGGCCTGGTCCGTCGGCGTGACGCGAGCCTACTCGGTCTTGGCCTCGGCCTTGCGCTCGGAGCCGGTCTTGGACGCCGTGACCGTCTTGCCCTGCAGCTGGTTGAGCGCCTGGCGCAGCGGCCAGTCCTCGGCGCTGCCGAACTCGGGCAGCGGCTTTGGTTGCTGGTCCTTGCTCTTGGCGATCTGCTCCTCGAGCTTCTTGCGCGCTTCCTCGCGGGCCTTGGCGCGGGCCTCGTCCTTCTTCTCGTCCTTGCCGACGAGATGCTTGTCGAGGTCGGCTTCGCGCAGGCGCAGGGCCGCGAACACGTTGCCGTCGGCGGTTTCGTCGAGCCAGACGTCGGGCACGATGCCCGTGGCCTGGATCGAGCGGCCGGCCGGCGTGAAGTAGCGCGCGGTGGTGATCTTGAGCGCCGTGTCGGCGGTGAGCGGGCGCCAGGTCTGCACCGAGCCCTTGCCGAAGGTCTGCGAGCCCATCACGACGGCACGCTTGTGGTCCTGCAGCGCGCCGGCCACGATCTCGCTGGCCGAGGCCGAGCCCTCGTTGACCAGCACCACCAGCGGCACCTTCTTCACCGCGTCGGGCAGGCGGCGCAGCGGGTCGGCGCCGCGACGGGCATAGAACTCGGGTGCGGTGGTGAAGCTGGCGCGGGAGTCGGCCACCTGGCCGTTGGTGGTGACCACCACCGTGTTGGCCGGCAGGAACGCCGCCGAGATGCCGATCGCACCGTCGAGCAGGCCGCCCGGGTCGTTGCGCAGGTCGAGCACCACGCCCTTGAGGTTGGGGTCGGCCTTGTACAGCTCTTCCAGCTTGCGCGAGAAGTCGTCGATCGTGCGTTCCTGGAACACCGAGATGCGCAGCCAAGCGTAGCCCGGCTCGACCATCTTCGCGCGCACGCTCTGCTGGCGGATCTCCTCGCGCACCAGGGTGACCGGGAAGCTGCGCGACTCGTCCTTGCGGAAGATGGTCAGCGACACCTTGGTGGCCGGCTCGCCGCGCATGCGCTTGACGGCCTGGTCGACCGACAGGCCCTTGACCGGCGTGTCGTCGATGCGGGTGATGAGGTCGCCGCTCTTGAGGCCGGCGCGGAAGGCGGGCGAGCCCTCGATCGGCGAGACCACCTTGACCAGGCCGTCCTCCATCGCGATCTCGATGCCGATGCCCACGAACTTGCCCGTGGTGCCCTCGCGGAATTCCTTGAAGCTCTTCTTGTCGAAGTACTGGCTGTGCGGATCCAGGCCCGCCACCATGCCGGAGATCGCGTCGGTGACCAGCTTCTTCTCGTCCACCGGCTCGACGTAGTCGCTCTTGATCATGCCGAACACGGCTGCGAGCTGCTGCATCTCCTCGAGCGGCAGCGGCGTGTAGCCGGCGCGTGCGACGGCCTGCAACTGGATCGTGGTCAACGCGCCGGCCAGCGCACCCAGTGCGACAAAGCCGGCGATCTTCAATTTGGCGCCCATGGGTGCCTCCGGGAAATGCGTCACGGGAATATACGCCCGCACCTCATGCCGCAGTCGTGAAGAAGGGCAAAGTTCGCCCCCCGCGAAAGGGTTACGGGTTGTTCCCCGCGCCGGTTCCGGCCGGGCCGGCGGCGGCGGAGGGGGCGGCCTCCCGCTCGAAGGTGACCACGTGGTCCACCACGGGCCGGATGCCGATCCATTCGCCGACATGGTGGTCGTGGTGGCTGGGCACGTGGGCCAGCACCTGCTCGCCGCTGGCCAGGCGCAGCGTGTAGAGGAACTCCGAGCCGCGGAACGCCTTGCGCTCGATGCGGGCGCGCACCGGCGCCTCGTCGTCGTGGACGATGTCGTCGGCGCGCAGCAGCACGTCGCACTGGTCGTCGGGGTAGGCGCCGGGCAGCGGGCACTCGATCGCGTCGGCCAGCGGTCCGAGCGGGGTCATCACCCGAGGGCCCTCGGCCGTGACGACCACCTCGCCGGGCGTGAAGACGCCGTGGCCGATGAAATCGGCCACGAAGCGCGTCGCCGGCCGGTGGTACAGCGCATAGGCATCGTCCCACTGCTCCAGGCGGCCGCGGTTCATCACGCCGATGCGGTCGCCGATGGCGAAGGCCTCGAGCTGGTCGTGCGTGACGAACAGCGCCGTGGTGCCCGTGCGCTGCAGGATGGCCCGGATGTCGTGCGCCAGCCGGTCGCGCAGGTCGGCGTCCAGGCTGGAGAAGGGCTCGTCCAGCAGCAGCAGGTCGGGCCGCGGCGCCAGCGCCCGCGCCAGCGCCACGCGCTGCTGCTGGCCGCCGGAGAGCTGGTGCGGCGCGCGCCGTGCGGCGTGGCCCAGGCCCACCAGTTCCAGCACCTCGGCCACGCGCGCGTCGCGCTCGGCGCGCAGCAGATGGCGCACGCCGAAGGCCACGTTGTCGCGCACCGACAGGTGCGGGAACAGCGCGTAGTCCTGGAACACCATGCCGATGCGGCGCGCCTCGGGCTCCACATGGGTGGCGTCGTCGGCCAGCAGGCGGCCGTCCATGCGCACGCTGCCGGCGCACACCCGCTCCAGCCCGGCCACCGCACGCAGCAGCGACGTCTTGCCGCAGCCCGACGGGCCGATCAGCACGCCGATCTGCCCCCGGTCGAGCGACAGGCTCACGCCGGCCACCGCGTCGTGGCCGCTGCGGCTGGCGGCGTAGCGCACGCCGACGTCCCGAAGGTCGAGGAACATGGCCGTATCATACCCACCATATAAGAATCATTCTCATTCAGGCGGCCATCGGAACGTGCCTGGGTGACATCCGCCCGATGCGTGTCGTGCTCACTGCCCTGTGCCTGCTGCTGGCGCTGCCCGTGCTCGGCGTGCTCGGGGCCTGGCTCAGCTTCGATGCCCAGGCCTGGCAGGTGCTGTCGCATCAGGCCGCCACCGTGCTCGGCGGGTACGCGCTGCAATCCGCGCTGCTGGCGGTCGGCGTGGCCATCGGGGTGGCCCTGGTGGGGGCGGGCGCTGCGGCCGCGGTGGCCCTGTTCGAGTTCCCGGGGCGGCGCTGGTTCGAATGGGCGCTGCTGCTGCCGCTGGCGGTGCCGGCCTACGTGCTGGCCTACGTGTACACCGACTTCCTGCAGTACAGCGGTCCGCTTCAGACGGCCCTGCGCGACCTGACGGGTGCCCAGGGCGCGCTGTGGCCCGACGTGCGCAGCCTGCCCGGGGCCATCGTGCTGTTCGTGCTGGCGCTGTACCCGTACGTGTACCTGCTGGTGCGCACGTCGCTGGCCGAGCGCGGCGTGCACCTGATGGAAGCGGCGCGGCTGCTGGGCGCCGGCTTCTGGCGCCGCGTGCGCGAGGTGGCCCTGCCGCTGTCGCGTCCGGCGCTGGTCGCCGGCGTGGCGCTGGCGCTGATGGAGACCCTGGCCGACTACGGCGTGGGCGCCTATTTCGGGCTGACCACGCTGTCCACCGGCGTCTACAAGGCCTGGCTGGTGATGAACGACCGCGTCGCCGCGGCCCAGATCGCGTCGGTGCTGCTGGTGGTGGTGGCGGTGGTGCTGGTCGGCGAGCGGCGCGCACGGGCGCGCTTGCGCTTTGCGCAGTCGCGCCCGTCGGCCGCCGAGGGGCGCGAGGCGCGTGCCGTCGTGCTGCACGGTCATCTGGCCGTGCTGGCCTGGGCCCTGTGCGCGCTGCCCGTGGCGCTCGGCTTCGCATTGCCGCTGGCGTTGCTGGCGCGCCTGCTCTGGCGCGAGGCGGTGTACGGCGAGGTGGGGCTGCCGCTGGAGCGTTTTGCCCAGTGGTGCCTGAACAGTTTCCAGCTCGCCTTGATGGCGGCGCTGGCCGCGACCGCCCTGGCCCTGGCGCTGGCCTTCGTCGGGCGGGTCAGCAGCGCGACGCAGTGGCGCACGCGGGCCCTGAGCGCAGGCACCGGGCTCATCTCGCTGGGCTACGCCGTGCCCGGCGCGGTGGTCGCGGTGGGCATCCTGCTGCCTCTGGGCGCGCTTCAGGCCTGGTGGCCTTCCGGGCCGGCCACCGCCATCGTGACGGGCACGGCCGCAGGCCTGGTGCTGGCGTACCTGGTGCGGTTCTCCGCCGTGGCGCTGCAGACGCTGGAGGCCGGCTACACGCGGCTGCCGCCAAGCCTGGACGACAGTGCCCGCATGCTGGGTGCGTCGCGCGCCCGCCTGCTCGGCGCCGTGCATGTGCCGCTGCTGCGCCGCTCCCTGGCCGCGGCCATGCTGCTGGTGTTCGTCGACGTGATGAAGGAACTGCCGGCCACGCTGGTGCTGCGGCCCTTCGACAGCGACACGCTGGCGGTGGTGGCCTACAACCTGGCCCGCGACGAGCGCCTGGCCGAGGCCGCGCTGCCGTCCTTCGCGATCGTGCTGGTCGGCCTGCTGCCGGTGCTGCTGCTGGTGCGGGCGATGCGCCGCTGAGCCCGGCCGTGCGTTCGCACCCCTGAGGCGGCGCGCGCCGCATCCAGGGCCGATCAGGCGAGCGCGTCTTCCGCGGCCGGTTCGGCGTCGGCTGCGCCGTGCAGGTGCACGCCGTTGCGGCCGCCGCGCTTGACGACATAGCAGGCGGCGTCGGCGGCGGCCAGCAGCGAGGCGACGTCGGCGCACCCGGCCCGCACCTCGGCCACGCCGATGCTGGCGCCCACGCGCAGCGTATCGGTGCCGAACTTCACTTCCAGCGCATCCACCGCCGCACGCATCTTCTCGGCGACGCGAAGCGCGTTGGCCAGCGAGCAATCGGACAGCAGCACCGCGAACTCGTCGCCGCCGATGCGGGCCACGGTGTCGCCATGGCGCACCAGCCGTTCCAGCGCGCGGGCCGTCTCCACCAGCACGGCGTCGCCGGCGGCATGGCCTGCGCTGTCATTGACGGCCTTGAAGCGGTCCAGGTCCAGGAACAGCAGCGCGGCCTCGCCGTCCCGCCGCTCCGACAGCCTGTCTGTGAGCCGGTGCTCGAACTCGGCGCGGTTGGCCAGGCCGGTCAGCGCGTCATGCGTCGATGTCCAGGCCAGGCTCTGGCGTTCGCGGCGCTGCTCGGTCACGTCCTCGAGGGTCCAGATGGTGCCGCCGGAAGGATGTCCCCACTGCACCGGCTGGCCGCGCAGCCGGCCCCAGAACACGCGCCCGTCGCGGCGGATGAACTCGAGTTCCTCGTCCAGCGGCCGGTGCGCGTTGAAGGCCGATGCCACCCGCGCGCCGAGCGCGTCGTAGACGGCGTCGCTGGCGTAGATCTGGCGCGCCGGCGTGAAGTCCAGCGCGCCGCAGGGGTAGCCCAGAAGCCGCTCGAACTGCACGCTCACGGCTTCGAAGTGCTTGTCTCGCGTGAAGGCGAATCCCACGGGCGCATGCGCCATCACGGCCTGCAGGCGCTGCAGCAGTTCGCGGCCCTTGGCGTCGGCTGCGGCGCGCTGCTGCAGGGCGTCTCGCAGCACGTGGGTCAGCTGGCCCAGTTCGCCGGTCACGCGCGGCCACTCGTCGTCCTTCGGCGCGTCGCCGCGGGCCAGCACGCCGGCGCAGGCCTCGAGCCGGCGCAGCGGCCGCAGCATCACGAAGGTGGTCACCAGCAGCGCCAGGCCGCCGGCGAGCGCCACCACCGCGCCCACCAGCACCGCCTGGCGGCGCGCGTCGGCCAGCCCCGTCAGCACACGGTCGTGCGCCACGGTGCGAAAGACCACCCACTCGGCGTCAGGCACGCCGGCGTGCGACACGATGTAGTCGCCGTAGCGGCCGGCATGGCCGCTCGGCTCCACCGGGCGGCCCTGTGCCACCCAGTGCGACACCGCCTGGGCCAGGCTGGGTTCGAGCGCCGCATCGCGCATGAGCCACTCGCGCCGCGGATGCGCGAGCACGCGGCCCTGCTGGTCCACGATGACCGTCTGCGCAGGATCGTCCTCGTCGTCGGCCGTCAGCTCGCGCGTGATCAGGTTGCCGGCCAGGCTGATGCTGCCGCCGATGACCGCCGAGATGCGGCCGTCGGGTCCGCGCACGGGAAATGTCAGCAGGACGCCGGCCTCACGCGCGCCATCGCTGGCCTGGGCTTCGGAGATCACCGGCCGCTGCTGCGACAGCGTCTGCCGGAAGTAGCTGCGGTCTCCGATGTCGAGGTCCGACAGGTGCACGCCGTCGCGGTCGCGCAGCGCCAGCACGCGGCCGCGGGAGTCGGCCACCAGGATGGTGAGCATCTCCTGGGCCAGCACGTCGCGCTCGGCCAGGAAGTTGCGCGCCGCGTCCACGTCACCGGCCGCGGCATGGTCGAGCCGGCCGGCGGCAGCGCGAAGCGCGAGCTGCAATTGCACCAGGCGCATGCTGACCATGCGAGCCGCCTTGCGCGTCTGCGCCAGCGACAGGTCCAGCGACTCCTGCTGGCTGCGCTGGTCCACCGTGTGCAGGGTCAGACCGACGGTCAGCGTGACGCTGAGCGCGATCAGGAGCGCGCCCAGCAGCGCCAGGCGCATCTTCAGCGATGCCCAGGGGCGCGTCGCAGGCAGCGGCGCCCGGTCGGCCGCCGCCAATGCGGCGGCGCGAGCCTGGAGCGGTTGCAGTGCCATCGTCCGATGCTAGGAGCGGTGACGGTCGACGCTAAGTGCGAAATGCGCAGGAAACGCCGGCTTGTTCCGGGACTGCCGCAACGCTCAAGACAGGCGCGCCGCCGCCGATAAACCGATGGGCCCTCGCCGCGCCGCCCTGGGCGCGTGGTGTGCGGGCCCGAACCCACCCGCACCTCGCATGAAACCGACCCTCCTCCTTCGCCGCCGGCAAGCGCTGGCGATCGCCGCCGCCTGGACGCTGCCCGGAGCCGTCCGGGCCCAGGCGCCGTCCGTCGTGCCGGGCGACGACTTCGTCTACCGCTTCTCGCCCGTCAACCAGTACGGCATCGCGCTCACCGCGGCCTACTGGAACCCGGTGATCGCCTACGTGTCCGAGCGCAGCGGCGTGAAGCTGCAGCTGCGCATCGGCCGCACCTCGGCCGACACCACCGCCTACGTGCTGGCGCAGGAGGTGGAGTTCATCTTCAGCAACCACCTGTTCAGCCCCGAGCGCGAACAGCTCGGCTGGAAGACCTTCGGCCGGCGCATCACGCCGCCGGTGCACGGCCAGATCATCGTGCCGCAGGACTCGCCGATTGCCGACCTGGCGCAGCTGGCCGGCAAGGAAGTGGCGTTCCCCGGCCCGGAGGCGCTGGTGGCTTACAAGTTCCCGGCCGCGCACCTGATGTCGCGCCGCATCGAGTTCAAGACCGTGTTCGGCGGCAACATGGACGGTGCGCTGGCGCAACTCTTCAGCGGCAAGGTGTCGGCGGTGGGGGCCAACTCGCAACTGGCCGAAGGCTATGCGAAGCGCGAGGGCAAGGCCTACCGCGTGCTGTGGTCGTCGCCCGCGCTGCACGACCTGGCGCTGATGTCGGCGGCCAAGGTGCCGCCCAAGGTGCAGCAGGCGGTGGCCCGCGCCTTCATCGGCATGCACCAGGACCCGAAGGGCCGCGAAGTGCTGACACTGGCCTCGGCGCAAGTCGGGCTGGGCACCGAGGCGCATTTCATCGCCTCCGACGGCAGCGAGTACGGCGCCTACCGGGACTTCTACCGCAGCGCCCCGCCGTCGCTGCGCTGAGCCTGCGCCGGAGCGTGCCCATGCCCAGATGGCCCCGCGACTGGTGGTTCCGCACGCTGGTCGGGCGCGTCTATGCGCTCTACACGGGCGTGCTGCTGGTGTTCGTCATCGGGGGTCTGCTGCTGTTCTACCGACACCAGTTCGGCGTCGAGCTGGAACAGGCCCAGCTGCGCGCCGAGTCGCTGGCCGCGGTGGTGCAGCCGGCGGTGTCCGACAGCGCGGTGATCGGCGACTACGACACCATCCGCCGCACGCTCGAGCGCGCCGTGCGGGATTCGTCGATGTCCTCGGCCAGCTTCATCGACCTGCGCGGCGGCGTGCTGCGCGTGCCGCGCGAGCAGGAGCCGCTGGTGGTGCCGCCGCGTTGGCTGGAGCGCCTGGTGGCCGAGCGCCTGTACGACATCAACCAGCCGGTGGTGGTCGGCGGCCGCGACTACGGCGTGCTGCGGCTGACGTTCGCCGCCGATCACATTGCCGGCGCGCTGTGGGAGCAGACGCAGTGGGCGTTGGCCCTGGCGCTGGGCGCGGCCGTCGGCGGGCTGGTGCTGATCCGCTACCCGCTGGTGCGATGGCTCGGCAACCTGAACCGGGTGCAGGCCTTCGACGAGGCGCTGCGCACCGGCCTGGCGGTGCCGGCCCTGCCCAACGCGCAGGACGTGCCGCTCGAGCTGCGCGAGACCTTCGAGGTTCTCGGTCGCGCGGTGGCCCGGCTGCGCCACGAGGTGCGCTCGCGCGACGCCGCGGTGGTGTCGCTGCGTCACGTGCTCGAAGGCCTGACGCGCGGCGACGCGGTGCCCATTGCAGCCGCCGGCGGCGACGACCTGGCGGCGATCTCCTCGATGATCGAGGCGCTGGTGGACCGCATGCGCGAGCGCGGCGACCAGCTCGACGCGATCTTCGCGCTCAGTGCCGACGGGTTCCTGTCATTCGATTCGCAGCGTCGCGTGCACTACGCGAGCCCGGCCCTCGTGCGCCTGACCGGCCTGTCGGAATCGCTGGTTCTGGGTGCCGACGAGTCCCGCGTGGAAGCCCTGCTGCGCGCGCAGTGCGACGGCGCGGCAGGCTGGCGCGGCCTGGCCGCGATGCGCCAGGACAGCGGCGAGGCCGCGCGGCGCGAGCGACTGGACGTGGCAAGACCGGTGCGCCGCGTGCTGGAGATCGGGCTGCGGCAAGGCCACGGCGGCGGCGTGTCGCAGGTGCTGTCGATGCGCGACGTGACGCACGAGACCGAAGTGGACCTGATGAAGAGCGAATTCCTGTCCACGGCGGCGCACGAACTGCGCACGCCGATGTCGAGCATCTACGGCTTCTCCGAACTGATGCTGCGCCGGCGCCTGTCGCCCGAGCGGCAGCAGGAGGTGGTGGCGACGATCCATCGCCAGAGCGAGCTGATGATCGCCATCATCAACGAGTTGCTCGACCTGGCCCGCATCGAGGCCCGGCGCGGGCAGGACTTCGTGCTCGAGTCCTGCGACCTGACGCAACTGCTGCCGGCCCTGGTGGCCGACTTCCGCGCCCCCGGCCAGCGCCCGGAGCCGCGGCTCGACCTGGGCACCCGGCCGGCCCCCGTGAACGTGGACCCCGCCAAGCTGCGCCAGGCCCTCGTGAACGTGCTGTCCAACGCCTACAAGTATTCGCCCGCAGGCGGCGCCGTCGATGTGCGCCTGCTGCGCGACGATGGCCTGCTGCGCCTGGGCATCGAAGTGCGCGACCACGGCATCGGCATGACCCCCGAGCAGCTGGCCCGTGTCAGCGAGCGCTTCTACCGCGCCGATGCTTCGGGCACCATTCCGGGCACCGGGCTGGGCATGAGCATCGTCAAGGAGATCGTCGAGTTGCTCGGCGGCTCGCTCGCGCTGGCCAGCGAAGCCGGGCAGGGCACCACCGTCACGCTGTGGCTGCCTTGCGCCGGGGTGGACGCCGGCACGCGGTTGCAGGCTCTGGAGGAGGCATGAACGTGAACCATCGTCGAATCGCCATGTCCGTCACCGTGCGGAGGGTCCTGCCATGAGCCGCCTGCTGATCGTGGAGGACCAGCCGGACATCCGGCGCCTGGTGCGCTGGTCCCTGGAGCTCGAGCCGCATGAACTGCATGAAGCGTCCAACGGCGCCGAGGGCCTGGCCCTGGCGCGCAGCGTGCGGCCGGACCTGGTGCTGCTGGACGTGATGATGCCGGGCGACCTGGACGGCCTGGCCGTCTGCGCCCAGCTCAAGGCCGACGCCGACCTGGCCGGCGTTCGCGTGGTGATGCTCACCGCGCGCGCCCAGGCCACCGACAAGGACGCGGCCCTCGCGGCCGGTGCCGATGCGTTCCTGGCCAAGCCTTTCAGCCCGCTCGAACTGATCGAGACCATCGCCCGGCTGCTCAAGGACGCGCCGCCGCAAGGCGCCCGCGCGCCCCAGCCCCACCAATGAAAAGGGGCGCCTTGCGGCGCCCCCCGGTTGGCGACGGCCAGGTCGCTGCCGGTCAGAAGCTCTCCCAGGCATCGTCGGTGCCGGTGCGCATCGCGCGCGCCAGCACGGCGCCTTCGTCGGTGCCCTTCGCGGCCGGTCGGGCCGCACCGCCGGCGCTGAAGCCGGGGCGCACCACGTTGCGGGCGCGGTTCGGGCCGCGGCGCTCGGTGCCGTCGGGCGAACCGGGCACGAAGGCGGGTTTCGCGGCGGACGTGGCGACCGCAGCGGCGGTCACCGGGGCCAGGCTCTCGTCGCCGGTGCGGAACACCGACACCGTCTCCTGCAGCTGCTGGGCCTGATGGCGCAGGCTCTCGGCCGCGGCCGCGCTTTCCTCGACCAGGGCGGCGTTCTGCTGCGTCACCTGGTCCATCTGCGTCACCGCGGTCTCGATCTGGGCCACACCTGCGCTCTGCTCGATGCTGGCGGCGCTGATCTCGGCCACCAGGTCGTTGACGCGGCGGATCGACTCCACCACCTCGGCCATGGTGGAGCCTGCCGCGGCCACCAGCCCGGCGCCGGTCGCGACGCGCTCGGAGCTGGTGCCGATCAGCGTCTTCACGTCGCGAGCGGCCTGGGCGCTGCGCTGAGACAGCGCCCGCACCTCGCCGGCCACGACCGCGAAGCCGCGGCCCTGTTCGCCGGCCCGCGCCGCCTCGACGGCGGCGTTGAGCGCCAGGATGTTGGTCTGGAAGGCGATCGAGTCGATCACCGCGATGATCTCGGCGATCTGGCGCGAGCTGTCCTCGATCGACTTCATCGTGGACACCACCTCGCCCACCACCTGGCCGCCGCGGACCGCGGTGTCGGTGGCGCTGGCGGCGAGCTGGCTGGCCTGGCGCGAGGCGTCGGCATTGCGCTGCACCGTGGTGGCCAGCTCTTCCATCGACGCGGCGGTCTGCTGCAGCGCGCTGGCCTGCTCCTCGGTGCGCTGGCTCAGGTCCAGGTTGCCCTGGGCGATCTCGGCCGACGCGGTGGCCACGCTGTCGGCGTTCTGGCGCACGCTGCGGACGGCCTGCTGCAGGCTGTCCCGCATGTGCAGCAGCGACGCCATCATGCTGGTGCGGTCGCCGGAGCGCAGCGTGATCGCCACGGCCAGGTCGCCGGAGGCCACGGCGCGGGCCACCGCAGCGGCTTCGGACGGCTCGGCGCCCAGCTCGCGGGACAGGCCTCGCGCCACCACGGTGCCCAGCACCAGGGCACCGGCGGTGCCGGCCAGCACGGCGCCGATGGCCAGAGCGAACATCCAGCCGTAGCGCGCCGTGGCGGCGTCGTATTCCGCCTTGGCCACGTCCATCTGCAGCTTGATCAGCGCCGTCATCGTGGTGTCGACCTGCTCCTGCAGCGGGCGCATGACGTCGTCGGCGAGGTTGCGAGCCACGTCGATCTTCTGCGACTGCACGGCCTGGAGCGTGGGCCGCAGGCCCTCGGCAGCCAGGCGCTTCTTCCTGGCCGCGAAGTCCCGCGCCAGCACCGCCTCTTCGGGCGTCAGGTAGGTGGCCATGTAGGCGGCCCAGGTCTTCTCGATGGCCTGCTCGGCGTCGGCCACGGTGGTCTGCGCCTGGGCGATCTCCTCCGCGCGGGGGTCGCCGATCGCATTGAGCAGGGCCATGCTGGCGTCCATCTGGAGCTTCTGGATCTGCGTGAGTTGCTGCATCGGCACGACGCGATCGTCGTACACCGTGCGAAGGGAGTCGTTGCTCGACTTGATGCCCCACAGCCCGAGGGCTCCGATGCCCAGCAGCAGCAGCGACAGCAGCACGGTGATCAGGTTGATGCGGGTGGCGACCTTGAGGCGGTTCATGGTGGTGTCCTCTGTTCCGGTTCGATGTTCAGTGTTCGGTGGCGACGGCGTCGCCGAGAAGGGTGTCGACGTCCAGCAGCAGCAGCATCTGGTCGCCCACGGTGGCCAGGCCCCGCAGGTAGGCGACCGAGCGGCCGCTTTCCAGCGGCGGCACCGGGTGCAGCGCGGCCTGTTCCAGGTCGACCACGTCGCTGACCAGGTCGACGACCGCACCGACGAGGTGGTGGCCGATCTCGAGCACCACCACGCTGGTGGTGGCGTTGCAGTCCGCGCTGCCGGAGTCCAGCCGCAGGCGCAGGTCGATCACCGGCACCACGGTGCCGCGCAGGTCGATCAGGCCCAGCACGTCGGCGCGGGCGCCGGCGATGCGGGTCGGCTTTTCGTAGCGGCGGATCTCGCGCACGCGGCGCACGTCCACGGCGTAGGTCTGTTCGCCGAGCTGGAAGCTCAGCACGCCGCTCGCCGGTGCGGCCGGCGCGGCTGCCGCCAGGGCGGCGACCTGTTCGGCGGCGTGGGCCAGCGATTCAGCGGGGGGTTGCGACAGGTTCATCGTGTCCTCTTGGCCGGTCGCGTCGACCCGAGGGGGCCGTCATTCGCGATCGATGGACAAATGATACCTTTGGAATCACTTATGGAATCATATGTATCACTAAAAATGACACTCAGACTCCAGTTTTGTGACTTTTTCCCCTAGGGTCGATCACCTCGGGGTTGGGGCAGCTCGTCGCGCAGGCTGGCCCAGAGGGTCCGGGACGTCACCGTGTCGGCGTCGGCCGCCGCCGTTTCCAGGCGTGCCGCCAACCTGGACGCCGGCTCGTGACCCAGCAGGCGCAGCACGCTCTTCAGGTTGTGCGCCACGCGCCTGAGCGCGGCGCCGTCGCCGGCGGCGCAGGCGGCGTCGCCCGCGGCGCGGTCGAGCGCGAACTGCGGCAGGCAGCCCGCCCGGAAGGCGCGGAACAGGGCCAGGTCGCCGCCGAAGTGCGCCGCAGCGGCCTGCGCGTCTGCGGCGTCGTCCATGTCGATCGCCACGTCGGCGGGGGCTTCGTCGGCGCCGCCTCCGGGGGACAGGCCCAGGGCCTCGCACACGCAGTCTTCCAGCGCCAGCGTGGACACCGGTTTGTCCAGCAGGCGCCACACGCCCAGCGCCGTCAGCTCGGCGCGGCGCTCCTTGTCGAGACCGGCGCTGAACACCGCCAGGCGGGCCGGGCCGCGCAGCGCGGGATCGGCCTGGAGCGAACGCAGCAGGTCGACACCGGTCTCGCCCGGCATCATCAGGTCGGTGATCAGCAGCGCAGCCTCGCGCTCGCGCAGCGCGGCCCGCGCGGCGGCCGCGTCGCCGCAGGACACCAGCTCGATCGGCAGGGTCTCCAGCGCCATCTCGACCAGGCGGCGGATCGACGCATCGTCGTCCACCACCACCACGCGCGGAAGGCTCACGCGGCCGGGCCGCCGGCCGGCCGCGCGCCCTGCGCCTCGGCCAGCGCCTGGGCCACCAGCGGCGGCAGGTCCGTCACCAGGCGCGTCTTGTGCACCACCGGCAGCCCGCCCAGCGCAAAGGCATAGGGCGCCAGCTGTTCACCTTCGAGCGAGGTGACCACGATGGGACGCACATTGCCGAAGGTCGCGCTCGAGCGCAGCCCGGTCACCAGCGTGGCGCCGTCGATGCCCGGCAGCAGGATGTCCACCAGCAGCACGTCGGGCTGAAGCCGCCCGACCATCGCCAGGCCCTCGATGCCGTCGTGGGCGATATGCAGTTCCACGTCCGGGAAGCGCTGCTGCACCAGCAGGCGCACCAGGTTCTGATAGTGGTTGGAATCCTCGATCAGCAGCACGCGCCGCGCCGCGCCGGCCGCCCGGCCCGGGGCAGGCGGCGCCGCTGCGGTGGACGCGGGGGCTGCCGCGCCGTGCTGGCGCGCGGCCACCCAGCGGTCGACCGACGCGCGCGAGATGCGCCGATGGCCGCCAGGGGTCTTCCACGCGTCGAGCTCGCCGCGGTCCACCATCAGTTGCACCGAACGAACGGCCATGCCGAGCCGGCGTGCCACTTCGAGAGTGCTGCAGTCGTCGGAATCGGCCAGGGGGGCGGGGGCAGTGACAGGCATTGCGCAATTCTACCGATTTCGGCGGCCTGCGAATCGATTCTTTGAAATGATAAGTTTCATTTCAATCATAATCAGGTCATGCCAACGGTCGCCAACCCCATGAAGAAGATCCTGATCGTCGAAGACCAGCCCGACATCCGGCGCCTGATCCGCATGACGCTGGAACTCGAGGACTGCGAGATCCATGAAGCGCCGGACGCCGAGTGCGGCTGGGAACTGGCGCGCGAGCTGCAACCCGACGTCGTGCTGCTCGACGTGATGATGCCCGGCCCGCTGAACGGCCTGGATCTGTGCCACGCCATCAAGACCGACGGCCGGCTGGCACGTTCGCGGGTGATCATGTTGTCGGCCCGAAGCAGCCAGGCCGACATTGCCGCAGGCAAGTTCGCCGGTGCCGACGCCTACCTCGTCAAGCCGTTCAGCCCGATGCAGGTGCTGGATCTGGTGTCCGACGCTCAAGGCGTGCACTGAACTGCCGAAGGGAGAAGAACACCATGGAAGCCAAGATGACCACTGCCCAGGACGACGGCGAGAACTGCTTCTCGGACGCGGCCAACCGCCAGATGCAGCGACTGGTGGCCGACTTCGGCCGCATGTATCGCGAGCGCAACGAGGCCCTGCAGGAAGTGGCACGCGCCCACCACGACGCGCTGCTGCGTCTGGCGCGCGCGGCCGAACTGCGCGACGACGACACCGGCGTGCATATCGTGCGCATCGGCCACATCGCCGAGCTGCTGGCGCTCAAGCTGGGCGAGCGGCCTCAGTTTGCCCAGCACCTGCGCCAGGCCGCGCCGATGCACGACATCGGCAAGATCGGCATCCCGGACAACGTGCTCAAGAAGCCGGGCTCGCTGACCCCGGAAGAGCGCGCGGTGATGAACGAGCATCCGAAGATCGGTGCCGACATCCTCGGGCGCTCGCGCATCCCGCTGTTCCAGCTGGCCGCCGAGGTGGCCCTGGCGCATCACGAGCGCTGGGACGGCAGCGGCTACCCGAGCAAGCTGGCCGGCGAGGCGATCCCGCTGTCGGGCCGCATCGTCGCGGTCGTGGACTTCTGCGATGCGCTCACGATGGACCGCTGCTACCGCCCCGCCTTCGACGACGACCAGGCGCTGAAGATGCTGCGCGAGCAGCGCGGGCGCGCCTTCGACCCGCGCATCGTCGACGCCTACATCGAGCACGCCCAGGAGCTGTTCGCCCTGCGTGACCGCATCAACGCCGACCAGCTCGGACTTTCCGCACTGACCGGCTTTGCCGACCTGCAGCTGCAGGTCGACGCCTGAAGGAGACCACCGCCATGAAGACCACGACCCTCACGACCTGCCTGCGCCGCCTCGGCGCCGCCGCCCTGCTGGCCTGCGCCGGCGTTGCCGCTCACGCCGGCCCGGTGCTCGACCGCGTGCGCAGCACCAGCGCGCTGCGCGTGTGCATCTGGCCCGACTACTACGGCATCACCTTCCGCAGCCCGCGCACGCAGCAGCTCGCCGGCATCGACGTCGACCTGTCCGCCGAATTCGCGCGCGACCTCGGCGCCAGGCTGCAGTACGTGGACTCGTCCTTCGCCACGCTGGTCGACGACGTCAAGTCCGACCGCTGCGACGTGGCGATGTTCGCCGTGGGCATGCTGCCGCAGCGCATGGAGCACCTGAAGTTCACCCGTCCCTACCTCAGCAGCGACGTCTACGGCGTGGCCGCCAAGGGCAATCGCGCCGTCAGCCGCTGGGAAGACATCGACAAGCCCGGCGTGGTGGTGGCGGTGCAGGCCGGCACCTTCATGGACCCGGTGATGAGTGCCAGCCTGAAGCAGGCGAAGCTGGTCCGCGTGAGCCCGCCGGCCACGCGCGAACGCGAACTGGAAGCCGGCCGCGTCGACGTGTTCATGACCGACTACCCCTACAGCCGGCGCCTGCTCGACAACGCCGACTGGGCGCAGCTGGTCGCGCCGCCCAAGCCTTTCCATGTGCTGCCCTATGCGTACGCGGTCAAGCCCGGCGACGACGCCTGGCTGGCCCGCGTGGACGAGTTCGTCGCCGCGATCCAGCGCGACGGGCGCCTGGATGCGGCCGCGAAGCGCCACGGGCTGAGCGCCATCGTGCACAAGCCCTGAACGGGTGCAGGTGCCGACCATGCTGCGCCGCTGGCTCGCCGACGCCGACGACGGTTCGCCGCGCGCGAATCCGGCGCGCGTGGTCGCGGCCGTCGGCGCCGCGGTCATCGGCGTGCTGCTGCTGACCTTCGCGGCGCTCGGCTGGTACGAGCTCCAAGAGGAACGTGCCCACAGCGACTCCCGCAATGCGCTGCTCGCGCGCCTGTTCGTGGACAGCGCCACCCGGAACATCGACGGTGCGGCATTGGCCGCCGCCACGCTGGCCGAGCCGCTGTCCCGCGGCGTCGAGCCCGACGGCGCCGAGAGCCGGGCCGCGATGGCCCAGACGCTGGTGAACCTGCCCTTCGTGCGCGCGATGGGCGTCGTCGACAGCACCGGCTGGGTCATGTCCGCCACCGACACAGCCGCTGCCGGCAGCGTGATCGACCTGTCGCTGCTGGGGCCCCCGCCCGCGCCGGGCGGCGATCGCCTCGGCCATTTTGTCCCTGGGCGAGGGATGTCCGACCTGCTGGTGGGGCGGCGGCCCGCCGCGCAGCCTGCCGGCGTCGGCTTCCTTCCGCTGGTCCAGGCCGTGGGCGCGCCTGATGGCCGCCGCATGTATCTGGTGGTTCTCATCAACGCCGCGGCGTTCGCCACGTTCCAGCAGGCTTCTCTTGGCGACGCCGATGCGGCGGCGGCGGTCACCACCTTCGACGGCCAGCTCATCGCAGGCACCCGAGGCGTGCCGCAGGCGCCGGGTTCGTCGGTGGCCGACCTGGCGCCGTTTGCGCGCTTCCTTCCGGCTCGCGAGCACGCCCATTGGTCTGGCGAGGCGCTTCGCCCCGGCGAGCAGCGGGCCGCGTTCCGCGTGTCCGGCACGCGGCCGATCGTGGTGCTGGTCGAGGAGTCCGCGGCCAGCACGCTGTCGCGCTGGGTCGACAAGGTGCGCAACCTGTTCGTCGCGGCCGCGCTGGCGATCGTCTTCGTGGCGGCCATGATGGCGGTGGCCATCCGCAGCGCCCGCTCGCGGGAGCAGGCCTACGACCGCCTCGCGGCCGCGCGAGCCCAGGTGGTGCATCGCGAGCAGGAACTCGGCGTCACCGTGCGCAGCCTGCAGGAGCTGATCTTCCGCACCGACGTGCGCGGTGTCTTCGTGTTCGCCAACGAGCGGCGCTGGAGCGCGGCCGTCGGCCGCGGCGTGGTCGTCGGATCGCGCCTGTGGGATCTCGTCGATGGCGACCGTCGCGACGAGGTGCGGGCGCTGTTCGACGTGGACGCCGCCCAGGCCGGCGTGCGCAGGGCGCAGGTCGTGCTGAGCGGCCGCGGCACGGGCGCGCACACCTTCGACGTGTCCGTGATGCCCCTGCTGGAAAAGGGCGCCATCGTCGGCTTCGCCGGCAGCGCGGTCGACGTGACCGCGCTGCTGGCGGCGCAGCAGCAGCTGCAGGCCCAGCTCGTGCTGACGGCCGAGCTGATCGAAGCCAACCCGATGCCCTGCTCGGTGACCGACCCGGACCGCCGCTACCTGCTGGTGAACCGGGCCTGGGAAAGCTTTACCGGACGCACGCGCGCCGATGCCGTGGGGCAGGTGGCCGGCGCCCATCTGCCCGATCACGAGCGCGAGGCGAGCGAGCGCGAGGACCGGGCGGTGCTCGTCACCGGGCTGCCGGCCCGCTACGAGGCCGTGTACGTGCACGCCGACGGCTCGCCGCGCGACGTGGTCATCAACAAGTTGCGCGTGCCCGGCCACGACGGCGGCCCGGCGGGCGTGCTGTCGGTGGTGATGGACGTGACCGAGTTCCGCGAAGCCGAGCGCGCCACCACCGCGGCCCGCGTGGCGGCCGAGGAGGCGTCCCTCGCCAAGTCGGAGTTCATCGCCAACATCAGCCACGAGCTGCGTACGCCGCTGCAGTCGATCATCGGTTTCTCCGAGCTGGGCGGCATGCGCGCACGCGAGCACGAGCGCTTTGCCGCCATGTTCGGCGACATCCATGCCGCCGGCCGCCGCATGCTGGCGCTGGTGAACGACCTGCTCGACGTGGCCAAGATCGAGAGCGCCATCGGCAGCGTGGACCTGGAGCGCAGCGACCTGCGGCCGCTGCTGCACGAGGTGGCCGACGAACTGCGCGTGCTGGCGGCCAGGCGGGGCCAGGCGATCGACCTGGCGCTGCCCGAGTCGCCCGTGCTGGCCAAGGTGGACCCGACCCGCCTGCAGCAGGTGGTGCGCAACCTGATGGCCAATGCGCTGCGCTTCGCGCCCGACGGCAGCCACATCGAAGTCCAGGCCGGCTACAACGCCAAGGCCGAGCCGCGCTTCGCCGTCTGCGACCGCGGCCCCGGCGTGCCCGAGTCCGAGCTGGAATCGATCTTCGAGGCCTTCGTGCAGTCCACCCGCACCAAGGACGGCTCCGGCGGCACGGGGCTGGGCCTGGCCATCTGCCGCAAGATCGTGCAGGCGCACGGCGGCCGCATCCACGCCGAAAACCGTGAAGGCGGCGGCGCGGCTTTCCATGTGGTGCTGCCCGCGCGCGGCGAGGTCGAGACGCTGCCGTCGCCGCTGTAGGCACGCGGCGCGAGTGCGGCGTGCGCGCTGCGGGCGGCGCCCACGTGCCGCCGGGCGTTCAGCGCACGTCGATCACGTCCAGCTCGCGCACGGCACCGGCCTGCGTGCCCCATGCGTTGCGCACGTAGGTCGCCACGTCGGCGATCTCGTCGCGCTGCAGCGACTGGCCGAAGGGCGGCATGCCGTAGGGGCGCGGGTGGCCCGCGGTGGCCGGCGCGAAGCCGCCCTCGACGATGACGCGCACCACGTTGGCCGGCGACGCCATCGTCACACTGCGATTGCCGGCCAGCGCCGGGTAGGCGCCCGCCGCGCCCTGGCCCTGCGCGCCGTGGCAGTCGGCGCAGTGGTCGTCGTACAGGCGCTGGCCGCGCGCCATCGACGCCGGGTCCGGCGCGGGCGCGGCCGCGCGCGCCGCGGGGTCCGCGGGCAGCGACTGCAGGTAGGCCACCATCGCTCGCAGGTCGGCGTCGTCCAGGTGCTGCGTGCTGCGCATCACCACCTGCGCCATCGGGCCGAGCGCCGTCCCGCGTGGCGACACGCCGGTGCGCAGCAGGGCTGCGACGTCCTCGGGCGCCCAGTGGCGCACGCCGGCCTCGGCGTCGTCCGACAGCGACGGCGCCACCCAGCCCTGCATCGGGATCGCGCCGCCGCCCAGGGCCTGCGCGTCGCGCGTGGCGCCCAGCGCGTTGCGCGGCGCGTGACAGGCCGCGCAATGGCCCAGGCCGCGCACGAGGTAGGCGCCGCGGTTCCACTCGGCGCTGCGGGCCGGGTCGGGCTCGAACACGCCGGGGCGGAAGTACAGCGCGCGCCACAGCGCCAGCGCCACCGTGCTGTCGAACGGCCAGCGCAGCGCATGCGGCCGCGCCGGCTGCGCCACCGCGGGCAGCGTGCGCAGGTAGGCGAACAGCGCGTCCGAGTCCTCGCGTGTGGTCTGCGTCAGGTCCGGATACGGGAACGCGGGGTAGAGCAGGCGTCCGTCGCGCGAGCGGCCGTTGTGCAGCGCACGCCAGAAGTCGCCGGCCGTCCACGCGCCCAGGCCGGTGGCGTTGTCGGGCGTGAGGTTGCCCGCGTAGACCGTGCCGAAAGGCGTGTCGATGCCGCGGCCGCCGGCATAGGCTGCGCCGCCGGGTGCCGTGTGGCAGCCTGCGCAGTTGCCCACGCGCGCCAGGTAGGCGCCGCGCGCCACCAGCGCAGGTGTCGGCGCCACCGTCGAGTCGGCCTGCGCGAAGTGGGCGTCGCCGCGCAGGTTGAGCCAGGCCACGGCGCCGGCCAGCACGCCCGCCAGCGTCGCCGCGGCGGCCAGCCGGCGCGCCAGCGTGGCCCCGGTTCGGCGGCTTCGGCCGCGCCCGGACGCGCCCGCGCTCATCGCGCGGCCACGCCGCAGGCCAGCGGCATCGGCTCGGGCAGGGCCTTGGCGGGGCGCGGGTCGCGCGGCATCGGTTGCTGCGACAGGTAGGTCGCCACCGCGGCGATGTCCGGCTCGGGCAGGCGGCGCGCGATGTCGGCCATGCAGTCGGGCGCATGGGCGCGGCGCAGGCCCGTGCGCCACGCGCCGAGCTGGGCGATGAGGTAGTCGCGCGGCAGGCCCAGAAGCCCCGGCACGTCTGGGGCCACGCCGGTCATCGCGGCGCCGTGGCAGGCCGCGCAGGCCGGCAGGCGCCGGGCCGCGTCGCCCTGGCGCACGATCTGCGCGCCGCGCGCCGATTCCGCCGCCGGCGCGGCGCGCATTGGG
>WBZX01000507.1_pt1 | contig 35198 bp, 27 predicted proteins | sample 5204211 | NCBI WGS metagenome assembly WBZX01 (sample SAMN12344362, study PRJNA552823) | activated sludge metagenome | biome: Activated sludge suspended growth; feature: Nitrification reactor; material: Wastewater; isolation source: activated sludge from nitrification reactor of wastewater...
ACAAACTGAGCGATGTGGAGTTTGGCTGGTGGGCGCAGGCACTGCCCGAGGGCGCGGACATCTCCGAAGCCGGCAAGACCGATGCCGCCGCGCGGGTCATGTTTGCGTTCGACGGCGACGCTTCGCGCCTGTCGCCGAAGGTCCGCGCGCAGTCCGATCTGGCGCGGATGCTCACCGGTGAGGCATTGCCCTATGCCACCCTTGTCTATGTGTGGGACGCCACCGCGCCTGTCGGAACCGTGATCACTCACCCGCGCAACGACCGCATCCGCAAGATCGTGGTCGAGTCGGGCCACGGGTCGCTCAAGCAGTGGCGGCGCTATCGGCGATCGCTCGTGGCCGACTACCAGCGAGCGTTCGGCGAGCCGCCAGGGCCGCTGATGGCCGTCGCCGTCATGACCGACGGTGACAACACCAACTCGCGTCTCGTCACTCGATACAGCGACATCGAGTTCCGTTGACATCCGGCCGCCGCGTGTGCGCCCGGGCTTCCCCTGTTGGCACCGGGCACGCGTCATGCGCATGATGCCGAAGCGTTCGTTTCCCGCAGGAGCCCTTTTCCCATGAACAACATCCATCGCCCGTTCGTGTTCGTCGCCCTGGCGGCCTGCCTGGCCACCGCGCCGGCCGCCGCCAAGACCTTCAAGTGGTCCAGCGCCAGCGACATTCCCACCTGGGACATCCACTCGCAGAACAACGCGCTGGGCAACGGCGTGCATGCGGCCGTCTACGAGTCGCTTCTCTACTACAACAAGAAGTTCGAGCTCGAGCCGGTGCTGGCCACGGGCTGGAAGCAGGTGAGCCCCACTCAAGTGCGTCTCACGCTGCGACAGGGCGTCAAGTTCCACGATGGTGCGGTGTTCAACGCCGACGACGCCAAGTTCTCGATCGAGCGCGCGATGACAAAGACGTCCAACTACGGCGTCTACACGCAGGGCATCGAGCGCATCGTCAAGGTGGACGACTACACCATCGACATCTTCACCCGGGGACCGAACCCGGTTCTGCTGCGCCAGATGACCGAGCTGCGCATGATGGACCAGGGCTGGGCCGAGAAGAACAAGTCGCTCGAGCCCAAGGACATCAAGACCAAGGACGAGAACTTCGCCCACCGCAACGCCAATGGCACCGGCCCGTTCATGCTCAAGAGCTGGGAGCAGGACGTCAAGCTGGTGCTCGCGCGCAACCCCAACTGGTGGGGAAAGATGGAAGGCAACGTGACGGAGATCGTCTACTCGCCGATCAAGTCCGAGGCGACGCGCATCGCGGCCCTGCTTTCGGGCGAGGTGGACATGGTGCTGGACCCGTCGCCTGCCGACCTGACGAAGCTGCGGTCCGCGCCGGCGCTGAAGGTGCTCGACGGCGCCGAGAACCGGACCATCTTCTTCGGCATGGACCAGTTCCGCGACGAACTGCCCGGCAGCAACATCAAGGGAAAGAACCCCCTGAAGGACGTGCGCGTGCGCAAGGCGCTGTATCAGGCGATCGACATCCAGACGATCAACCGCGTGACCATGCGCGGCCTGTCCCAGCCCACCGGCACCCTGATCGCTCCCCAGGTCAACGGCTGGACCCGCAAGGCCGACTCGCGGTGGCCCTACGATGTCGAGGCTTCGAAGAAGCTGCTTGCCGAGGCCGGGTATCCGCAGGGCTTCGAGGTGGACTTCGCCTGCCCGAACAACCGCTACATCAACGACGAGGAAATCTGCCAGTCGGTGACCGCGATGTGGGCCAAGGTGGGCGTGAAGGCGAAGCTGCGCACGCAGCCGCTGACGACGTACTTCCCGATGATCCAGCGCTACGAGGCAAGCATCTACATGCTGGGCTGGGGTGTGCCGACCTTCGACGCGCTGTATTCGCTGCAATCCCTGGTGCGCACCGTGGGCGCCCAGGGCGACGGCAACTACAACGTCGGCCGCTACAGCAATCCGCAAATGGACGCCCTGGTGGAGCGGATCAAGAAGGAAGTCGACCAGAAGAACCGCAACGACCTGATCGAGCAGGCCTTGCTGCTGGAGCGCCAGGATGTGTCGCACATCCCGCTGCACAACCAGGTGATCCCGTGGGCGATGAAGAAGAACATCGACATGTACCACCGGGCCGACAACCGCATCGACATGCGCGGCGTGAAGGTGAACTGATCCTGGCCCGCGCCCGAAACCGCATCCTGTCCGGCTGACCCGGCATGCTCGCGTTCATTCTTCGCCGCCTTGCGCAGGCCGTGATGGTCATGCTCACGGTGGCGTTCATCGCCTTCATGCTGTTCCAGTACGTGGGCGACCCGGTGACCAATCTGCTCGGCCAGGACGCCACGCCCGAGCAGCGTCGGGAGCTTCGGTCCGACCTCGGCCTGGACAAGCCTTTCCCGGTGCAGTTCGCGGCTTTCGTCGGCAATGCGGTGCAGGGAGAGTTCGGACTGTCGCTGCGGCAGGGGCGCAAGGTGTCTTCGCTGATCGTCGAGCGCTTTCCGGCCACGCTGGAGCTGGCCTTCGGCGCGGCGATGCTGGCCCTGGTGTTCGGCATCCCGATGGGGGTGTATGCGGCGCTCAAGCGCGGCAACTTCCTGTCGCAGGCGCTGATGATGTTCTCGCTGCTTGGGGTGTCGCTGCCGACCTTCCTCATCGGCATCCTGCTGATCCTTGTCTTCGCGGTCACGTTCAAGGTGCTGCCGAGTTTCGGTCGCGGCGAGACGGTGGCGTTGGGGGCATGGACCACCGGCCTGCTCACCGCCGACGGCTGGAAGCACCTGATCCTTCCGTCGGTCACGCTGTGCATCTTCCAGCTCACGCTGATCATGCGGCTGGTGCGGGCGGAGATGCTCGAGGTGCTGCGCACCGACTACATCAAGTTCGCCCGCGCGCGCGGCTTGTCCGACCGCAGCGTCTATTTCGGCCACGCCTTGAAGAACACGCTGGTGCCGGTGATCACCATCACCGGCCTGCAGCTCGGCGCGCTGATCGCTTTCGCCATCATCACCGAGACCGTGTTCCAGTGGCCCGGCATGGGCCTGCTGTTCATCCAGGCGGTTCAGTTCGCCGACATTCCGGTGATGGCAGCCTACCTGTGCCTGATCGCGCTGATCTTCGTCGTCATCAATCTGGTGGTGGACCTGCTGTACTTCGCCGTCGACCCGCGCCTGCGCATCGAGCGCTCGGCGGCGGGGCACTGAGGGCTGCCATGCTGCAGGCGGGCGATCGCACCGACAGCGGGGCCTACCGGCGTCTGGCCGGCTGGCACGACGAGCTCACCGCCTTTCGGCGCGACCTTCACGCCCATCCGGAAATCGGCTTCGAGGAGCGGCGCACGGCGTCGCGTGTGGTGGCGGCCTTGCGTGCCGCGGGCGTGGACGAGATCCATGAAGGGATCGGCCGCACCGGCGTGGTGGCCGTGGTGCGCGGTGCAACGCAGGCCAGCGGCCGGCTGATCGGCCTGCGCGCCGACATGGACGCGCTGCCGATGACCGAGGAGAACGACTTCGCCTGGCGCTCGTGCACGCGCGGCCTGATGCACGGCTGCGGCCACGACGGACACACCACGATGCTGGTGGGTGCCGCACGTTATCTGGCCGAGACCCGCCGCTTCGACGGTACCGCCGTGCTGGTGTTCCAGCCGGGCGAGGAGGGCTTTGCCGGCGCCAAGGCCATGATCGACGACGGCCTGTTCGACCGCTTCCCGGTGGAGGCCATCTACGCCATGCACAACTGGCCGTCGCTGCCGGCCGGGCACATCGGCGTCAACCCGGGGCCGATGATGGCCGCGGCCGATCGCATCGAGATCGTGGTGCACGGCAAGGGTGGGCATGGTGCGCATCCGTATCTGGCGGTCGATCCGGTGCTCGTCGCTGCGCACATCATCACCGCCGCGCAGAGCATCGTCGCGCGCAATGTCAGCCCGGTCGACAGTGCCGTGATCAGCCTGTGTGCCATGCAGGCCGGCGACCCGGGCGCGTTCAGCGTGATCCCGCGCGAGGCGCGCCTGGTGGGCACCGTCCGCACCTTCCGTCCCCAGGTGCAGGACATGGTCGAGGAGCGGCTGGCGAGGCTGGTCGATTCCGTGGCCGTGGCGTTCGGCGCCACGGCCACGCTGCATTACCAGCGCACCTACCCGGCCACCATCAACAGCCCGCGACATGCCGAGTTCGCTGCCAACGTTGCGGCTGATCTCGTCGGCAACGACAAGGTCTCGCGCGAGCTGCCGCCGTCGATGGGCGCGGAGGACTTCTCCTTCATGCTGCAGGTCAAGCCCGGCGCGTACCTGCGGCTCGGTCAGGGCGGCGGTGCCTTCCTGCACAACACGCGCTACGACTTCAACGACGAGGTGCTGCCGCTCGGGGCGGCGCTCTTCGCCGGCCTGGTGGAACGGTCCCTGCCGCCCACGTCTTCATCCCCCCGCACTTCCTGAGGAGCCACGCTATGACGCGCTTCCGTCCCACCCTTGTCGCTGCAACACTGGCCATGGCCATGGCCAGCGGCCTTGCCGGAGCGGCCACGCTGCGCGTGGCCAATCAGGGCGACGCCACCTCGCTCGATCCGCATTCGCTGAACGAGTCGCTGCAGTTGTCGATCACCGGAAACGTGTACGAGCCGCTGGTCGGGCGCGACCGCAAGCTCGGGCTCGAGCCGGCGCTGGCCACCAAGTGGGCCCAGACCTCGCCCACCGTGTGGCGCTTCGACCTTCGCCGCAACGTGCGCTTCCACGACGGCACGCCGTTCACCGCCGACGACGTGGTGTTCAGCTTCGGCCGCGCGGCCGGCGACGGCTCGGACATGAAGGGCTACACGTCGGCGATCAAGCAGGTGCGCAAGGTCGACGACTACACCGTGGAGATCGAGACCACGGCGCCGTTTCCGATCCTTCCCGATGTGATCTCGCTCGTGTACATCATGAGCAAGAAGTGGTGCGAGGACAACAAGGCCGAGAAGCCGGTGGACCGGCGCAAGGGCATCGAGAACACCGCTTCGTTCCGTACCAACGGCACCGGCCCGTACCGCGTGCGCGAGCGCCAGCCGACCACGCGAACCACCTTCGTCCGCAACCCTGCCTACTGGGGCAAGATCGACGGCAACGTCGACGACGTGGTCTTCACGCCGATCGGCAACGACGCCACGCGCGTGGCGGCCATGCTGTCCGGCGAGATCGACATGATGGAGCCTGTGCCGCTGCAGGACGTCGAGCGCCTGAAGTCCAACGCCAACATCGCGGTGATGCAGGGCCCTGAGCTGCGCACCATCTTCCTTGGCATGGACCAGAAGCGCGACGAGCTGCAGTTCTCGAACGTGAAGGGCAAGAACCCGTTCAAGGACAAGCGGGTGCGCCAGGCCTTCTACCAGGCCATCGACATCGAGACCATCAAGACCCGTGTGATGCGCAATGCCGCCACACCCACGGCGCTGATGGTGGCGCCCGGCATCAAGGGCTTCGTCGCCGACATGAACAAGCGGCTGCCCCATGACCCGGACGCGGCGCGCAAGCTGCTTGCCGATGCCGGCTATCCCAACGGGTTCGAGGTCGGCATGAACTGCCCGAACGACCGCTACGTCAACGACGGCGAGATCTGCCAGGCCGTGGCGGCGAATCTGGCGCGCGTCGGCATCAAGGTCAACCTGCAGGCCGAGAGCAAGGCGACGTACTTCCCCAAGATCCTGCGCCGCGACACCAGCTTCTACCTGCTGGGCTGGACGCCGGGCACCTACGACTCGCACAACGCGCTGTCCAACCTGATCGCCACGCCCACCGACAAGGGACAGGGCCAGTTCAACCTCGGCAACTACAGCAACGCCAAGGTCGACGAGCTGACGCAGAAGATCCAGGGCGAGACCGACCAGGTCAAGCGCAACGCGATGATCGCGGAGGCGTTCAAGCTGCACGCCGACGACGTGGGTCACATTCCGCTGCACCAGCAGGCGCTGGCCTGGGCGATGAAGAAGAACGTGTCCCTGGTGCAGCTGGCCGACAACTTCATGCCCTTCAAGTACATCAGCGTCAAGGGCAAGTGAGCCGATGACCACCGCGACCCCTCCGGCGCCAGGCCCGCTGCGGCGCTTCTTCGACGGCGACGTCTGGTTCAGCTTCACCAGCTCGCCGGTCGCCATGGGTGCGGCCGCGGTGGCCTTCCTGTGCGTGTTCGGCGCGCTGTTCGCGCCCTGGATCGCGCCGCACAACCCGTTCGACCTGGCTTCACTCGAGCTGTCGGACGCGCGCACGCCTCCGGCCTGGAACGAAGGCGGCTCGGCCAAGTACCTGCTGGGCACCGACGACCAGGGGCGCGACGTGCTGTCGGCCATCATGTACGGCGCACGGGTGTCGCTGCTGGTGGGCTTCGCTTCCGTGGTGATGTCGGTGCTGGTCGGCGTGTCCCTGGGGCTGCTGGCGGGCTTCGTCGGCGGCAAGACCGACGCCTTCATCATGCGCGTGTGCGACGTGATGCTGAGCTTCCCGTCGATCCTGATCGCGCTGCTGATCGACGGCGTGGGCCGCGCGATGTTCCCCGACGCGCACGACACGCTGGCCTTCGCGGTGCTGGTGCTGGCCATCGCGCTGCCGGGCTGGGTCCAGTACGCGCGCACCGTACGGGGCTCCACCCTGGTCGAGCGCAACAAGGAGTACGTGCAGGCCGCGCGCGTCACGGGTGTCGCGCCGCTGCGCATCATGTCGCGTCACGTGCTGCCCAACGTGCTCGGGCCGGTGCTGGTGCTGGCCACCATCCAGGTGGCCACGGCGATCCTCACCGAGGCCACGCTGTCGTTCCTGGGCGTGGGCGTGCCGCCGACGCAGCCGTCGCTGGGCACGCTGATCCGCGTCGGCAACGACTTCCTGTTCTCCGGCGAAACCTGGATCACGATCTACCCCGGCCTGGCGCTGGTGCTGATCGCGCTGTCGGTCAACCTGCTGGGCGACTGGCTGCGCGACGCGCTCAACCCGAGGCTGCGCTGATGGACGCAACGCCCCTGCTGGAAGTACGCAACCTGCGCGTGGAGTTCCCCTCGCGCCGCGGCACGCTGCTCGCGCTGGACGACGTGTCGTTCTCCATCGCACCGGGGGAGATCCTCGGCGTGGTGGGCGAGTCGGGTGCCGGCAAGTCGCTCACAGGGTCGGCCATCATCGGCCTGCTCGAGCCGCCGGGCCGCATCGCCGGCGGGCAGGTGCTGCTGGCCGGCCAACGCATCGACAACCTGCCCTACGAGGCGATGCGCAAGATCCGCGGCCGGCAGATCGGCGCCATCTTCCAGGACCCGCTCACGTCGTTGAACCCGCTGTACACGGTGGGGCGCCAGCTCGTCGAGACGATCCGCACCCACCTGCCGGTGAGCGAGTCGGAAGCCCGCCAGCGCGCCATCCGCCTGCTGCAGGAAACCGGCATCCCGGCCGCCGAGGCGCGCATCGACCATTACCCGCACCAGTTCTCCGGCGGGATGCGCCAGCGCGTGGTGATCGCCCTGGCCCTGGCCGCCGAGCCGAAGCTGATCGTGGCCGACGAGCCGACCACCGCGCTGGACGTGTCGATCCAGGCGCAGATCATCTCGCTGCTGCGCCGGTTGTGCCGCGAGCACGGGGCAGCCGTGATGCTGGTCACGCACGACATGGGCGTGATCGCCGAAACCTGTGATCGCGTGGCCGTGATGTACGCCGGGCGCGTGGCCGAGATCGGCCCGGTCGCCGACGTGATCCACCGGCCGTCGCACCCGTACACGGTAGGCCTGATGGGATCGATCCCGTCGATGGACATCGAGCGCGAGCGGCTGGCCCAGATCGACGGCGCCATGCCGCGCCTGAACGCCATCCCGAAGGGCTGCGCATTCAACCCGCGCTGCCCCAACGTGTTCGACCGCTGCCGCTCGGAGCGGCCCGACCTGATCGATGCCGGGGCCACGCGTGCGGCCTGCTGGCAGGTGGAGCCCCGATGACCGCACCGGCCGATTCCGCGGGCGCGCCGCTGGTGCAGGTCGACGACCTGGCCAAGATCTTCGACGTGTCCGCGCCCTGGCTCAACCGCGTCATCGACCGCAAGCCGCGCCAGTTCGTGCACGCGGTCGACGGGGTCAGCTTCTCGATCCGCAAGGGCCGTACGCTCGCGCTGGTGGGCGAGTCCGGTTGCGGCAAGAGCACCGTGGCGCGGCTGCTGGTGGGCCTGTACGCGCCCACGCGCGGCAGCGTGAGTTTCGATGGCGTCGACGTGCGCAGCCTCGACCCGGTGCAGCTGCGCACGCTGCGCCGGCGCATGCAGATGATCTTCCAGGACCCGTTCGCGAGCCTGAACCCGCGCTGGAAGGTGCTCGACATCGTGGCCGAGCCCATCCGCGAGCATGGTCTCGTGACCGACGCCGACGAGCAGCGCGCCAAGGTCGGCGAGCTGCTGGCGTCAGTGGGCCTGGCCGCCGCCGATGCCGACAAGTTCCCGCACCAGTTCTCCGGCGGCCAGCGCCAGCGCATCTCGATCGCGCGCGCCCTGGCCACGCAGCCCGAGTTCCTGGTCTGCGACGAGCCGACGTCCGCGCTCGACGTCAGCGTGCAGGCGCAGGTGCTCAACATCATGAAGGACCTGCAGCGCCAGCGCGGTCTGACCTATCTGTTCATCTCGCACAACCTGGCGGTGGTGCGGCACGTGTCCGACCAGGTCGGCGTGATGTACCTCGGCCGCCTGGTGGAACTGGCCGACAAGGCCGACCTGTTTGCCCAGCCGCGCCATCCGTACACGCGGATGCTGCTCGACGCGATCCCCGACATCCGCATGTCGGGCCGCCAGCGCACGCCGGTGCAGGGCGAGGTGCCCAACCCGCTTCAGCCGCCCACCGGCTGCGCCTTCCATCCGCGCTGTCCGCTGGCCAATGCGCGATGCTCGGCCGAGCGGCCCGTGCTCAAGGCGTTCCAGGGCATCCAGATCGCCTGCCACGCAGTGGAGGAAGGGCGGGCCTGATCTGCAAGGCCCGCGGGCCCGCGCGGCCGACCGGGCCGCCGTCAGCCGATCAGGCGTTCATTGGCGAAAAGCTCGCGCAGCGTCTCGCGCTCGCGGATCAGGTGCGCGCGGCTGCCGTCGAGCATCACCTCTGCGGCGCGCGGGCGGCTGTTGTAGTTGCTCGCCATCGCCATGGCGTAGGCGCCCGCCGACAGCACCGCCAGGTGGTCGCCAGGCTGCACCGCCAGCGACCGGTCGCGGCCGAGCCAGTCGCCCGATTCGCACACCGGGCCCACCACGTCGTAGACGCGCGGCGGCAGGTCGCGCAGCGTGCAGGGCACGATGCCCATCGTGGCGCCGTACATGGCAGGGCGCACCAGGTCATTCATCGCCGCGTCGACGATGCAGAAGTTCTTTTCGGCGCCCGGCTTGAGCACCAGCACCTCGGCCAGCAGCACCCCGGCATTGCCCACCAGCGAACGCCCGGGCTCGAGCAGCACCGCGCGATGGCCGTGACCGCGGGCGTCGATGCGCTCGAGCAGGCGCGACACCAGCACGCCGGCGTCGGGCGGCGCCTCGTCGGTGTAGGTGATGCCCAGGCCGCCGCCGACGTCGATGTGCCCGATGCGGATGCCCTCCGCCTCGATCGCCTGCACCAGGTCGAGCAGGCGGTCCAGCGCGTCCAGGTAGGGCGCCACATCGGTGATCTGCGATCCGATATGGCAGTCGATGCCCGTGACCGAGAGCCCGGGCAGGCTGGCCGCGAGGCGGTACGCGGCCAGCGCCTCGCCGTGGGCGATGCCGAACTTGTTGCCCTTCAGGCCGGTGGAGATGTAGGGGTGCGTGCCGGCATCGACGTCGGGGTTGATGCGCAGGCTCACCGGCGCGCGCAGGCCCATCGACACCGCCACGCCGGACAGCGTGTGCAGCTCGGGCAGGCTTTCCACGTTGAAGCAGCGCACGCCTTCGGCCAGCGCGCGGCGCATCTCGTCCGGGCGCTTGCCCACGCCGGAGAACACCACGCGCGAGGCCAGGCCGCCAGCGGCCAGCACGCGTTCCAGCTCGCCCACCGACACGATGTCGAAGCCGCAGCCGGCCTGGGCGAAGGTCTGAAGCACCGCCAGCGACGAGTTGGCCTTCATGGCGTAGCACACGAGATGCTCGCGGCCGGCCAGGGCCTTCGAGTAGGCGTCCAGGGCGTGGCGCATGGCCGCACGCGAGTAGACGTACAGCGGCGTGCCGAACTCGCGAGCCAACGCTTCGAGGGCATGACCGTCGAGCGTCAGCTCGGCGCCGCGCCACGCCAGGAAGGGGGCGCCAGGAAGGGAAATGTGTGTCATCGGGCAGCCGGGGCAGGCGCGGAGGCGGCCGTCGCCGGGGCGGGCAGCTTGAGCGGGCCCTTTTGGCCACAACCGCCGAGGTGCGATGCGGCCAGTGCGGCCAGCGCCGCCGCTACACTGATTCTCCGCATGCCTTTCATGCGAACGATTCTATCCAGCGATGCAACCCGACATGCTCTCCGACGCCGAGTACCACCAGCGTGCCAGCGCAGCGCTGGCGCACGTGGAGTCCACGCTCGACCGCTGGCTGCAGGACGACGTGATCGACATCGACTCGCAGCGCACCGGCGGCCTGCTCGAACTCACATTTCCGGGTGGCAGCAAGATCGTGCTGAACACGCAGCCGCCGCTGCACGAACTGTGGCTGGCGGCACGGGCCGGCGGCTACCACTTCCGGTGGGCGGGTGATGCGTGGCGCGACACGCGCGACGGTGCGGAGTTCTTCGCCCGCCTGTCCGGCGAGGCCAGCGCCCAGGCGGGCAAGGCGCTCGACTTCAGTTCTTGAACAGGTCGAGGATGCTCTTCTTCTCGTCCTCGGTCGGCGGGGCCGGCGGCGGGGCCGCGTCCACGCCCAGGGACGTGACGCCCCGGCCGTTGGCGTACTCGTCGTAGGTCCAGTCGCCGCCGACGTTCACCACACCCTCGGGTGGCCTGGGCTCGGCGACCGGCACGCCCTTGAGGGCGTGCGTCATGTACTCGATCCACACGGGCAGCGACAGGCCGCCGCCGGTCTCCCGGTCGCCGAGCTTGCGCGGGTTGTCGTAGCCGATCCAGACCACGGCCACCACGCCCGGCTGCCAGCCGGCGAACCAGGCGTCCATCGAGTCGTTGGTGGTGCCGGTCTTGCCGTACAGGTCCGGACGCTTGAGGGTGCCCTGCGCCTTGGCGGCTGTACCCGATCGGGTCACTTCCTGCAGCAGGTCCGACATCACGAAGGCATTGCGGGCATCGATCGCGCGCATCGATTCGTCGAGCCGCGGCTTGGGCGCTTCGATCAGCACGCGGCCCTGCTGGTCGGTCACGCGGTCGATCAGCCTCGGAGCCACCAGATAGCCGCCGTTGGCGAAAACGCCGTAGGCGGTAGCCATCTGCAGCGGCGTCACCGCGCCGGCTCCGAGCGCCATCGTCAGGAAGGGAGGATGCTTGTCGGCATCGAAGCCGAAGCGAGATACCCATTCCTGCGCTTCGGCCGGCCCGATCGACTGGAGCACCTGGATCGACACCATGTTCTTCGATCTCGCCAGGGCCCGCTTCAATGGCATCGGCCCTTCGAACGTACCGTCGTAGTTCTTGGGCTCCCAGGGCTGGCTGCCGGTGGTGCCGGCATCGAAGAACAGAGGCGCGTCGTTGATGACCGTGGCGGACGTGAAGCCCTTTTCCAGCGCTGCCGAGTAGATGAAGGGCTTGAAGCTCGAACCCGGCTGGCGCCAGGCCTGGGTCACGTGGTTGAACTTGCTCTTGCGATAGTCGAAGCCCCCCACCAGCGCGCGGATGGCACCGGTGCGCGGATCCAGCGCGACGAACGCGCCCTCGACCTCCGGCAACTGCGTCAGCGACCACTGCCCCTTGGCGTTCTGCGTGGCCCGCACCACGGCGCCTCGACGCAGCTTCTTCTGCGCCGGCGCCTTATCCGCCAGGCCCGAGGTCACCGGGCGCAGACCCTCGCCGGTGACAGTGATCGACTCTCCATCGGACAACACCGCCACCACCTTGCGAGGTGACGCCTCGAGCACCACGGCCGAGCGCAGTTCGTCGTTGTCCGGGTGGTCGGCCAGGGCGTCGGCGATGCGCGCGTCCAGGGCCGCCGGATCGGCGGGCAGGTCCACAAAGGCCTCGGGCCCGCGATAGACCTGCCGCAGTTCGAAATCGAGCAGGCCGCGCCGCAGTGCACGGTAGGCCACCATCTGGTCGGCCGCATTGACGGACACGACCACGTTGAGCCCGCGCGTGTAGGCCTCTTCGCCGTACTGGCTGAACACCAGCTGCCGCGCGGTCTCGGCGACGAACTCGGCGTGCACCGACGTGTCGGATTGGGTGCGGTAGCGCAGCTTCTCGGCCTTGGCGGCCACCGCCTGCTCGGCAGTGATGAAGCCGTTGTCGACCATCCGGTCGATGATGTACTGCTGCCTCGTCGTGGCGCGCTTGGGATTGACGATCGGGTTGTAGATCGACGGCGCCTTGGGCAGGCCGGCCAGCATCGCGGCTTCGGCCACGCTCACTTCCCTGAGCGGCTTGCCGAAGTAGATCTCCGACGCGGCGGCAAAGCCGTAGGCCCGCTGCCCCAGGAAGATCTGGTTCATGTAGGCCTCGAGGATCTGGTCCTTGCTGAGCTGGCTCTCGATCTTCCAGGTCAGCAGGATCTCGTAGATCTTGCGCGTGATCGTCTTTTCAGAAGACAGATAGAAGTTGCGCGCCACCTGCATCGTGATGGTGGACGCGCCCTGGCTGCGCGCCTCGGACAACTGCGCCAGCGCCGCGCGCGCGATGCCGACCATGTCCACGCCACCGTGGTCATAGAACCGCGCGTCCTCGATGGCGAGCACCGCGTCGCGCATCACCTTGGGCACCTGTGCGATGGGCGTGAAGCTGCGACGCTCCTCGCCGAACTCACCCAGCAGCACGCCGTCGGAAGACATCACCTTCAGAGGCAACTTGGGGCGGTACTCGGTCAGGCTGTCGATCGACGGCAGGTTGGGCCAGGCCACCGCCAGCGCCACGGCCAGCAGCGTGGCCGCGGTAGCGGCAAGCGTCAGCACGCCGGCGGCCAGCCACGCAAGGGGTCTCAAGACCCAGGGGGCCCACTGAGGAAGTCGGGTCGTCGGGCTCAATGAAGTTGTAAACGCGCCGGTTCGCGTCTGGTGGCCGCGGGACCGCTGCAGCTGGGCGGTCGCGTCGGATTATAGGAACGCGGTATCACCCGGCGCGACCAAGTGTGAACTCATGCTCAAGGTGCCTGCAGTGCCTGCTAACGGGGCCGCCGCCAATGCCGTATGGTGCTGTTCATCGGGTCCGTGTCGCGTCGGTGTTACACAACGCGACCTGCCGGAGCAGCGCCCTGAAGCCTTGGGCGCTCAAAGGCTTTACTGCTAGCATTCAAGTAACTTCTTAACTATCCAGTGCGCCATTTGACACAACTGCTGCAAGGCGCCCGGGGGGTAACGACGTGAGCTTTCTGGACGCTCTGCTCGGCCGCAAACATGCGTCGATGATCGGTCTGGACATCAGCACCTCGAGCGTCAAGCTGGTGGAGCTGGGTCAGAGCGCATCCGGCGAGTTCATCGTCGAGCGTTTCGCTTCCGAGCCTTTCGAGAAGGGCTGGATCACCGACGGCCAGATCGAGAAATTCGACGAGGTCGCCGAAGCCGTGCGGCGCGTGGTCACCAAGAGCGGCACGCGCACCAAGCACGTGGCCATGGCCATGCCCCAGTCGGCCGTGATCACCAAGAAGATCATGCTGCCGGCCGGTCTGCGCGAGGAAGAGCTCGAGCTGCAGGTCGAGAGCGAGGCCAATCAGTACATCCCGTTCTCGCTCGACGAGGTCAGCCTGGACTTCTGCGTGGTCGGCCCGAGCGCCACGTCGGTGGGCGACGTCGAGGTGCTGATCGCCGCGTCGCGCAAGGACCGCGTGCAGGACCGTCAGGGCCTGGCCGAGGCCGCCGGCCTCAAGCCGATGGTGCTGGACATCGAGAGCCACGCTTCCCGCCTGGCCATGGGCCGCATCGTCAAGACACTGCCGAACGAAGGCCGCGACGCGCTGGTCGCGCTGTTCGAGATCGGGGCCGACACCACCAGCCTGAAGGTGCTGCGCGACGACGAACTGCTCTACGACCGCGACCAGGCCTTCGGCGGTTCGCAGCTCACCCAGCTGATCTCCCGCCAGTACGGCTTCTCCTTCGAGGAGGCCGAGGCCAAGAAGCTCGGCGGAGACCTGCCCGAGGACTACGAGTCCGCGATCCTCACGCCCTTCGTCGACAGCCTGTCCCAGGAGATCGGCCGCGCGCTGCAGTACTTCTTCACCAGCACGCCGCATCACAAGGTGCACTACGTGATGCTCGCCGGCGGCACGGCCACGCTGGCCGGCCTGAAGGAGCGTGTGACCGACCTCACCGGCTTCGCGTCGATGGTGGTCAACCCGTTCGAACACATGAAGCTCGGCGGCTCGGTGCGCGAGAGCAAGGTGCGGCGCGAGGCGCCGTCCTACCTGACCGCCACTGGCCTGGCGATGCGGAGGTTCCTGCAGTGATCCTCATCAACCTGCTTCCCCACCGGGAAGAAAAGCGCAAGCGCCGGCGCACGGCCTACTTCACCGGCCTGGCGCTGTCCGCCGTGGCCGGCGTGGTGATCGCGGCCCTGTGGTTCGCGGTACTCGACCGCATGAAGGCCGCCCAGGAAGAGCGCAACGCCTACCTGGGCACCGAGATCAAGAAGCTCGAGGCTCAGATCAAGGACATCGCCAACCTGCGCGCCGAGATCGACGCGCTGAAGGCGCGCCAGAAGGCCGTGGAAGACCTTCAGGCCGACCGCAACGTGCCGGTGCATCTGCTAAACGAACTGGTCAAGCAGACCCCTGAGGGTGTCTACCTGGTCAGCATCAAGCAGGCGGGTCAGGTCGTGACCGTGACCGGCGTTGCGCAGACCAACGAGCGCGTCTCCGAGTTCCTGCGCAACACGCTGTACAACTCGCCGTGGCTCGAGAAACCCGAGCTGATCGAGATCAAGGCCGCTGCGGCCCAGCGCGACCGCGCCTCCACCAGCCGCCTGTTCGACTTCTCGATGCGGGTGTCGATCAAGCGTCCGCAAGTGCCCGTAGAAGGCGCCAGCGCACCTGCCGCCAAGGCCAAGGCGCCGGTCGGCGCCAAGGCTTCGTGAGGTAGCCACCATGGCAACGCAAAGCCCCAATTCGCGCAGCTTCGAGCTGAGCACCATGTTCGAGCAGGCAGCGGCCCAGTTCCGCGGCCTGGACACGCGGCAACCCGGCCAGTGGCCGCTGCTGCCCAAGATCGGCTCCTGGGTCCTTCTGGCGGCGGTGGTGGTCCTTCTGGGCTGGTTCCTGATGCTGTCGGCCAAGAACGACGAGCTCGAGGCCGAGCGCGGCAAGGAGCCGTCGCTCAAGTCCGACTACCGCGGCAAGCTCGGCCAAGCCGTGAACCTGCCCGAGCTGCGCAAGCAGAAGCAGCAGGTCGAGGAGTACGTGACCCAGCTCGAGAAGCAGCTGCCCGGCAAGGCCGAGATGGACGCCCTGCTGTCGGACATCAACCAGGCCGGCATCGGCCGCGGCCTGCAGTTCGAGCTGTTCCGTCCCGGGTCGGTCTCGGTCAAGGACTACTACGCCGAACTGCCGATCTCCGTGCGTGTCACCGGTCGCTATCACGACATCGGCGCCTTCGCAGCCGACGTGGCCAACCTGTCACGCATCGTCACGCTGCACGACCTGACCGTGGCTCCGCCCTCCGGGCAGAAGGACAGCGGCCTGCTGTCGATGGACGCCATCGCCCGCACCTACCGCTACCTCGACGCCGGCGAGGTGGCTGCCCAGTCCGACCAGAAGAAGAAGGCCGGGGGAGCCAAGAAGCCATGAAGAACGCGCAGATCTCCCTCCGCCGCGTCGCGGGCACGCTGGGTGCAGTCGCGGCCGCGCTGGCGCTTTCCGGCTGTGGCGCCGAGCTCGACGAGCTCCAGGCCTGGATGGACCAGCAAAAGCGCGAGGTCCGCCCCAACGTGCCGCCGCTGACGCCGCCCAAGAAGTTCGATCCGCAGCCCTACGCGGCTGCAGATTCCGTGGACCCCTTCAGCAACCAGAAGCTGGCTGTGGCGCTCAAGCGCGACGAGCGGGCCCCCAGCTCGCTGCTGGCGGCAGAACTCAAGCGCCGCAAGGAGCCGCTGGAAGCCTACCCCCTGGACAGCATGTCCATGGTCGGCAGCATGAACCGCCTGGGCCAGCCCTACGCGTTGCTGCGCGTCGAAGGGCTGCTCTATCAGGTGAAGGTAGGCGAGTACCTCGGCCAGAACTACGGCCGTATCCTCAAGGTGAGCGAGACCGAGCTGGTCCTGCGCGAGGTGGTGCAGGATGCCGCCGGCGAATGGATAGAGCGCAACACGTCGCTGCAACTGGTCGAACAACGGGCGGGACGATGAAGAATCCGAAGGAGATACGCATCATGACGATGTGGCGTACGTGGGGGATGGCCGCCATGCTGGCCGTGTGCGCGCCGGCGGCGCTGGCGCAGTCCGTGATCCAGTCGATCACGAGCACGCAGCAAGCGGGCGCGGACGTGGTGCGCATCGAGCTGAGCGAGGCGTTGTCGGCGGTGCCGGCGGGCTTCGCGATCCAGCAGCCGCCGCGCATCGCGATCGACCTGCCCGGCGTCGGCAGCGCGCTGCCGCGCCCGAGCGTGGACATGAACCTCGGCAACCTGCGGTCGGTGAACGTGGCGCAGGCGGGCGACCGCACGCGCCTCGTGCTCAACCTGAAGCAGGCAGCCACCTACCGTGCCCAGATCGAGGGCAAGGCCCTGCTGATCGTGGTGGACAGCGCAGGCCCGGCGACGGCCTCGGCGGCCCCGGCGGCCCCGGCGCCCGCAGCCACCACGGCTGCGGCTGCCACGCCCACCACCTTCGCCCCGAGCCAGAACCGCGAAGCCCAGTCGCTGCGCGAGATCGACTTCCGCCGCGGCGTCGACGGCGCCGGCCGCGTGATCGTCACGCTGCCGAGCAACCAGGTCGGCGTGGACATCCGCCAGCAAGGCACCGGCCTGCTGGTCGAGTTCCCGCGCTCGACGGTGCCCGACAGCCTTCGCAAGCGCCTGGACGTCACCGACTTCGGCACGCCGGTCCAGACCGTCACCGTGTCGCAGAGCGGTGACCGCGTGCGCATGGTGATCGAGCCGCGTGGCAACTGGGAGCACAGCGCCTACCAGAGCGACACGCAGTTCGTCGTCGAGGTGCGCCCGGTGCGCGTCGATCCGAACAAGCTGACGCAGGGCCCGGGCTACCAGGGCGAGAAGCTCAGCCTGAATTTCCAGAACATCGAGGTCCGCTCGCTGCTGCAGGTGATCGCCGACTTCACCAACTTCAACGTGGTCACCAGCGACACCGTCACCGGCAACCTGACGCTGCGGCTGAAGGACGTGCCCTGGGACCAGGCGCTGGACATCATCCTGCAGGCCAAGGGCCTCGGTCTGCGCAAGAGCGGCAACGTGATCTGGATCGCCCCGAAGGACGAACTCGCGATCAAGGAACAGGCTGACCTGGAAGCCGGCAAGAAGAAGACCGAACTCGAGCCCCTGCGCACCCAGTCCTTCCAGCTCAACTACACCAAGGCCGAGGACGTGGCCAAGGGCCTGGCAGGCCAGGGCAGCGCCGGCGGCGGCGCGGCCACGCGGATCCTGTCGTCGCGCGGCAGCGTCATTTCCGACCAGCGCACGAACCAGCTCTTCGTGACCGACATCCCTTCCAAGCTCGAAGAAGTGCAGACGCTGGTGGCACGCATCGACATCCCGGTGCGCCAGGTGCTGATCGAGGCGCGCATCGTCGAGGCCAGCGACACCTTCGGCAAGTCGCTGGGTGCCAAGCTGGGCTTCGTGGACCTGCGCGGCGTGCGGGGTGGCACGCCGGGCTGGAGCCTGGGCGGCAACAATCGTGTCGCCGTCGGCGGCAACTACGTGGGCGCCGGGCAGGTCACGTTGCAGACGCCTGACGTCGGCAACGCGTTCACCAACCAGCAATTCGTCAACCTGCCGGCCATCGGCCAGGGCGGCTATGACCCTGCGTCCTTCGCGCTGTCGATCTTCGGCGCGTCGTCCAACCGCTTCCTCAACCTGGAGATCTCCGCCCTCGAGGCCGACGGCCGCGGCAAGATCGTGTCGAGCCCGCGCATCGTCACGGCCGACCAGGTCAAGGCCTTCATCAGCCAGGGCACCCGGGTGCCGTTCCAGCGTGCCACCAGTTCCGGTGCGACCGCGGTGGAATTCATCGAGGCCAGCCTGAAGCTCGAAGTCACGCCCCAGATCACGCCCGAGGGCAACATCATCATGGACGTGAAGATCAACAAGGACAGCCTGGGCACGCTGACGGCGCTCGGCCGCGAGATCAACATCAAGGAAGTCAAGACGCAGGTGCTGGTCGAGAACGGCGGCACCGTCGTCATCGGCGGCATCTACGAGCAGCAGTCTTCCGACTCCGTGAGCAAGGTGCCGGTGCTGGGCGACGTGCCTTACCTGGGCAACCTGTTCAAGACCAAGACGCAGGACTCCACGCGCACCGAGCTGCTGGTGTTCCTGACGCCGAAGGTCGTGACCGAGAAGGCCGCGGTCCGCTGATCATGGGCGCACGAACACGCAGGCCCGCCTGGCGCGGCCTCTGGCCCGCGGCTGGTCTGGCGCTGCTGGTCGCCTGCGGCGGTGGCAGCGGCACCGGCGGCTTCGACAGCGACGGATCGGGCGCCGGCGGCTTCGACAGCGGCGGCTCGGGCAGCGGCGGCTTCAATAGCGGCGGCTCGGGCTCTCCCCCGTTCGGCAGCGGCTCCGGCGGTGGTTCGGGCGCCGTGGGCGACGGCCCGCGTCCCGCTGCGGACCCGGCCGTCGTGGTCAGCAACGACGCGATCCAGGGTTCCGTGCTCAGCGGCGCGACCGGGGATCCGTTGGCCGGTGCTTCGGTCGTTTTCACGGGCGCATCGCTCACGACCGATGGCCAGGGTCTGTTTTCCCAGGCCAATTCGGCCGCGATCCCGCGCCTGGTCATCGAGGCCGCAGCCACCAGTTTCGAGCCCCTGTACGGCGTCACCGAGGTGCTGGGCACCGTGCCGTCGGTCAGCATCCTGCGTCTCACGCCCTACGGCAGCACATCGTCGCTGACCGTGGCCAGCGGCGGTACCGTCAGCGACACCGCCTCGGGCGCGTCGGTTGCCGTGCCTGCGGCAGGTCTGCTTTCCTCGGGCGGCGGTGCCGCTCCGCCGACGCTCGACATCCGTGTTTCGCCGGTCAATGTGGGCAGCGACAGCAGCCTGCTGTCTGGCGACTACACCGACGCGGGCGCCACGCTGCTTCAGTCCTTCGGGGCGGTGACGGTCACGTCGTCGATCGACGTGGACGTGGTCAGCGGCCAGAGCCTCACGCTGCGTGTTCCGGTGAGCACCCGAAGTGCCACGACGCCGGCCAGCGCCACGGCCTACTATTTCGACATCGCCACGGGCCGTTGGGTGTCCGACGGTACGGCCACGCTCGTCGCCGACGCCACGCCCTACTACGAGGTCAGTGCCTCGCGCTTCGCGCAGTGGATGGTGGGTTCAGCGGTCAACTCGCCCATCACCGTGACCGGTTGCGTCGTCGACGACTCCGGCGCGCCTGCGGCCAATGTCCGCATGTCCGGCGACGGCGTCTCGTACTCGAGCGTCGATTCGGCCACCACCGACGGCGCGGGGCAGTTCACCGTGCGCGCGTTGCCGAACAGTCAGGTGGCGATCCAGGGCCGGCGTGGCGCGTTTCTCACCAATGCGCGCTCCGTGAGCGTCGGCGCCTCGCCGGTGACCTTCACGAACTGCCTGACGATTCCGACCACCAACGCCGCCACGATGCGGCTGACCTGGGGCGCCAGCCCGAGCGACATCGATTCGCATCTGCGCGTTCCGGGCGGCACGCACGTCTACTACGTGAACCAGGGTTCCCTGGCCGGCGAACCTTATGCCAGCCTGGACGTGGACGACGTCACCGGCTTCGGCCCCGAGGTCACCACGATCCGTCGCCCCAAGATCGGCGTCTACCGCTTCTACCTGCACAACTTCTCGCAGAGCTTCAGCCCCGGCATGACGGGCTCGCCCACGCGACTCGAACTGAACTACGCCGGGCGCACGGTGGTCTTCTCGCCTCCGGCCGGTGAGGGTTCGGCCTTGTGGTGGCACGTGTTCGACCTCGAGATCGGCGCCGACTGTACGATGACGCTGTACAGGTATAACCGCTGGCGTGCCGATGAACCCCAGAACCCCAACGCCTCCAGCGCTGCCACGGAGTGCACGCCGAGCTAGCTCGGCAGCCGAGGCCTTGTCGTGATTTCCCTCGTGGGCATGCCCGGCAGCGGCAAGTCCACGGTCGGGCGCCATGTCGCCCGGCAGTTGGGCGTGGAGTTCGTCGACACCGACCATCTCATCGAGCAGCGCATCGGCTGCTCGATCCGCGAGTACTTCGAACTCCACGGCGAGCCCGCCTTCCGGGACGTGGAACAGGCCGTGGTTTCCGAGGCCACGGCGATGACGCACGTGGGCGTGATGGCCACGGGCGGCGGCGTGGTGCTTCGCGAGGCCAATCGCGATCTGCTGCGAGAGCGCACCACCGTGATGTACCTGCGCACGATGCCCGACGACCTGGCGCGGCGCCTGCGCAACGACACGCACCGTCCGTTGCTCCAGGGCGGCGGCGACGCTGCCAGGCGGCTGCGCCAGCTTTTCCAGGAACGCGACCCGCTGTATCGCCGTGCGGCGCACTTCGTCATTGAAACCCAGCGGCCCTCGGTGCACGGTCTGGTGAACATGGTGTTGATGCAGGTGGAGCTGGCCGGTCTGGGCCGGACCTCGGACGGAGCCGCCGCACGACCTTAAACTCGGCGCATGCCGGGACCGACCATCGAAAGCGCCGCGGGCCGCGGCCTCGTGCATTGCCGAGTGCCGATCGCTCTGGGCGATCGCAGCTACGACATCCTGATCGGCGATGGCCTGATCGCCGACCTGCGCACCTGGCAGGGCCTGCCGGCGGCCCGCACCGCGGTGATCGTGAGCAATCCGACCGTCTCCGCTCTTCATGGCGACGCGCTGCGGTCGGCTCTGGCGCAGGTGTATCCGCAGCTCATCAACGTCGACCTGCCCGACGGCGAGGTCCACAAGCAGTGGGCCTCGCTGGACGTGCTGTTCGACCGCCTTCTGGCGCAGGCCTGCGACCGCCGGACCACGCTGTTTGCGCTGGGTGGCGGTGTGGTCGGCGACATGGCCGGCTTTGCCGCGGCCTGCTACATGCGCGGCGTGCCCTTCGTGCAGGTGCCCACGACGCTGCTGGCCCAGGTGGACTCGTCGGTCGGCGGCAAGACGGCGATCAATCACCCGCGCGGCAAGAACATGATCGGTGCGTTCTACCAGCCGCTGCGCGTGGTGTGCGACCTGGCCCTGCTGGACACGCTGCCCCGGCGCGAGCTGTCGGCGGGCCTGGCCGAAGTGGTGAAGTACGGGCCGATCGCGGATCCGGCCTTCCTCGACTGGATCGAGGCCCATGCCGATGCGCTGATGGCGCGTGATCGGAGTGCGCTGGCGCACGCGGTGCGCCGTTCGTGCGAGATCAAGGCCGGCGTGGTGGGCGCCGACGAGCGCGAAACCGGCCTGCGCGCGATCCTGAACTTCGGCCACACCTTCGGGCACGCCATCGAGGCCGGGCTGGGCTATGGCCAATGGCTGCACGGCGAGGCCGTCGGTTGCGGCATGGTGATGGCCGCGGACCTGTCGGCACGCCTCGGTCTCGTGCCGGTGGACTTCGTGTCGCGCCTGCGTCGGCTTTGCGAGCGCTGCGGCCTGCCGGTTCGAGCGCCGCATCTGGGCGGCACCGGCCGCTGGATCGACCTGATGCGCGTGGACAAGAAAGCAGAAGGCGGCGAACTGCGATTCGTGCTGATCGACGGCATCGGCCGGGCCACGCTGCGGGCAGTGCCCGACGCGGTGCTGCTCGAGACCCTGGCCGCGTGCTGCGAGCCCGGGCCGTGACCGGGCTGGCGCCCTACGCGTGCGACCCCGCGCGCACGCGCGGGCGCCGCGTGGCCGAGCCGGCCGCACCGCCGCGCAACGAGCACCAGCGCGATCGCGACCGCGTCGTGCACTGCACCGCGTTCCGGCGCCTCGTCTACAAGACCCAGGTCTTCGTCAACCACGAGGGTGACCTGTTCCGCACCCGGCTGACGCATTCGCTCGAGGTGGCCCAGATCGGGCGGTCGATCGCGCGCGCCCTGTCGCTCAACGAGGACCTGGTCGAGGCGGTGGCGCTCGCGCACGACCTCGGTCACACGCCGTTCGGCCACGCGGGGCAGGACGCCCTGGACGAATGCATGCGCGAGCACGGCGGGTTCGAGCACAACCTGCAGAGCCTGCGCGTGGTGGACCAACTGGAGCAGCGATACGCCGCCTTCGACGGGCTGAATCTCACCTTCGAGTCGCGCGAGGGGATCCTCAAGCACTGCACGCGCAGCGCCGCTGTTCTCATCGAGACGCGCGACCCGCAAGGCGTGGCGCGGCGGTTTCTCGACGGAGGCCAGCCGAGCCTGGAGGCGCAGCTGTGCAACCTGGCCGACGAGATCGCCTATGCCGCACACGACGTCGACGATGGCGTGCGTTCCGGCCTGCTGACGCTCGGGCAGCTCGAGGGCGTGCCGCTGGTGGCGCAGCATCGCGCCGATGCGCTGGCGCAGTACCCGGCACTGGCGGCCGGGTCCGAGCGCCGGCTGCTCGCCGAAACGCTGCGCAGACTGCTGTCGACCCAGGTGGGCGATCTCATCGAGGCCACGCGCGCCGCGCTGTCCGCCCAGGCGCCCGACTCGCTGGACGCGGTGCGAGCCGCGCCGCCGCTCGTGAGGTTCTCTCCCGCGATGCGCGAGCAGGCCACCGCATTGAAGCGGTTCCTGTTCGCGGCCCTGTACCGGCATCCGCAGGTGGAGCGCACCACGAATCGCGCGCGCGAGGTGCTGCGTACCGTGTTCTCGGCCTATGCCGCCGACCCCGCCGAGTTGCCGCTCGAGCATCGTGCGATGTTCGAGCGGGACGGCCATCGCGCCCTGGCCGACTACGTGGCGGGCATGACCGACCGTTTCGCGGCTCGCGAGTACCGCCGCCTGACGGGCAAGCCCGCTTTCGAAGGCGACTGAGCGATGGCGCGGCTGACGCGACTGGCGCTGGCCGGCGAACTGCACCTGCTGGCGCTGGCGGGGCACAACGGCGCCGCGGTGTTCGCCGATGACGCGGACCGGCTCGCGTTTTCCGGGATGTTGCGCCAGTCGGCCAGCGACCACGGCGTGGCCGTCCATGCCTACGTGCAGCTCGACAACCAGGTGCGGCTGCTGGTCACCCCGTCGCGGGCCGAGGCCCTCGGCCGGATGACGCAGGCGCTGGGACGTCGCTATGTGCCGGCCTTCAACCGGCGACATGGCCGAAGCGGCACGCTGTGGGAGGGCCGCTTCCGGTCCTGCGTGATCGACTCGCCGGCATGGCTCCTGCCTGCCACGGTCCATCTGGAAAGCCAGCCCGTCGCGGACGGCTTGGTGGCCGCCGCAACCGAGTGGCGCTGGTCGAGTGCCATGCACCATGTTGGCGCGCTGCGCGACCCGTTGGTGACCGAACATCCGGATTACTGGCGTCTCGGCAACACGCCATTTGATCGTGAGTTGGCACATGCTCGCTTGCTGGAGCAGGGAATTCAAAGGGCGCAGGCCGAGGCCCTGGATGCTGCCCTGCAACGCGGCCACGCGCTGGGCGACGGCGCCTTTCTTGCAAGGCTGGCCGATCTGACCTCGCGTCCGCTCCAGTCGAGGCCGAGGGGTCGGCCCAGACGCGCGGAAGACTGACCCCAATTTGGCCAGTCAGATTTCCAGCCGCCACATTAAACGAGACTGACCCCAATTATTTCGGCTTGGCTTGATTGCTGCAGTGCAGTAACCTCGCCGTCCCCGAAATGGTCCTCCTGGAGCGACGCATGAGCACCGCCAGCCGACACGAACTTGCCACCGCCGCTGCCCAGGGCCTGTACGACCCCACCCAGGAGCACGACGCCTGCGGCGTCGGATTCGTCGCGCACATCAAGGGCCAGCGCTCGCACCACATCGTCGAGCAGGGCCTGAAGATCCTGGAGAACCTGGACCACCGCGGCGCGGTCGGCGCGGACAAGCTCATGGGCGACGGCGCCGGCATCCTGATCCAGGTGCCAGACGAGTTCTACCGCGCCGAGATGGCAGCGCAGGGTGTGGAACTGCCGCCACCCGGCGAGTACGGCGTGGGCATGATCTTCCTGCCCAAGGAACACGCCTCGCGCCTGGCCTGCGAGCAGGAGCTGGCCCGTGCCGTCAAGGCCGAGGGGCAGGTGCTGCTGGGCTGGCGCGACGTGCCGGTGGACCGTGACATGCCGATGAGCCCGGCCGTGCGTGCCAAGGAGCCGGTGATCCGCCAGATCTTCATCGGCCGCGGCCCGGACGTGATCGTGCCCGACGCGCTCGAGCGCAAGCTGTACGTGATCCGCAAGACGGCGTCGGCGGCGATCCAGGCGCTCAAGCTCACGCACAGCCGGGAGTACTACGTGCCCAGCATGAGCTGCCGCACGGTGATCTACAAGGGTCTGCTGCTGGCCGACCAGGTGGGCGTGTACTACCGCGACCTGTCGGACCCGCGCGTGGTCAGCGCGATGGCGCTGGTGCACCAGCGCTTTTCCACAAACACCTTTCCCGAGTGGCCGCTGGCGCATCCGTACCGCATGGTCGCGCACAACGGCGAGATCAACACGGTCAAGGGCAACTTCAACTGGATGCGCGCCCGCGAGGGCGTGATGCAGTCGCCGGTGCTCGGCGCCGACCTGAAGAAGCTCTATCCGATCAGCTTCGAGCACCAGAGCGACACCGCCACGTTCGACAACGCGCTCGAGCTGCTGACGATGTCGGGCTACCCGCTGGCGCACGCCGCGATGATGATGATCCCGGAGGCCTGGGAGCAGCACGAAGGCATGGACGTGCGCCGACGCGCGTTCTACGAGTACCACGCCGCGATGATGGAACCCTGGGACGGCCCGGCCGCCATGGTGTTCACCGACGGCAAGCAGATCGGCGCCACGCTCGACCGCAACGGCCTGCGCCCGGCGCGCTACATCGTCACCGACGACGACCTGGTGGTGATGGCCAGCGAGTCCGGCGTGCTGCCGATTCCCGAGCCGAGCATCGTCAAGAAGTGGCGCCTGCAGCCGGGCAAGATGTTCCTGATCGACCTGGAGCAGGGTCGCATCATCGACGACGAGGAACTGAAGAACCAGTTCGCCTTCGCCAAGCCCTACCGGCAGTGGATCGAGAACGTGCGCGTCAAGCTCGACGCGATCGAGGTCGAGCCCGCAGCCCCGGTGCCGCACGCCGAGCCCCTGCTCGACCGACAGCAGGCCTTCGGCTACACGCAGGAGGACATCAAGTTCCTGCTCAGTCCGATGGCCGCCAATGGCGAGGAGGGCATCGGCTCGATGGGCAACGACTCGCCGCTGGCGGTGCTGTCGGACAAGAACAAGCCGCTGTACAACTACTTCAAGCAGCTGTTCGCCCAGGTCACGAACCCGCCGATCGACCCGATCCGCGAGGCGATCGTGATGTCGCTCAACAGCTTCATCGGCCCCAAGCCGAACCTGCTGGACATCAACGCGGTGAACCCGCCGATGCGCCTTGAAGTGACGCAGCCGGTGCTCGACTTCGACGACATGGCGCGCCTTCGCGCCATCGAGAAGCACACGAACGGCAAGTTCAAGAGCTACGAGCTCGACATCACCTACCCGCTGGCCTGGGGCAAGGAAGGCGTCGAGGCCAAGCTGGCGTCGCTGTGCGCCGAGAGCGTGGACGCGCTGCGCGGCGGCCACAACATCCTGATCGTGACGGACCGCGCGGTGTCGCGCGACCAGGTCGCGATCCCGGCGCTGCTGGCGCTGTCCGCGGTGCACCATCATCTGGTGCGCGAGGGCCTGCGCACCACCGCCGGCCTGGTGGTGGAAACTGGCAGCGCGCGAGAGGTGCATCACTTCGCGGTGCTGGCGGGCTACGGCGCCGAGGCCGTTCACCCGTACCTGGCGATGGAGACCCTGGCGTCGCTGCACCACGAGCTGCCCGGCGACCTGTCGGCCGACAAGGCGATCTACAACTACGTCAAGGCCATCGGCAAGGGCCTGTCGAAGATCATGTCCAAGATGGGCATCAGCACGTACATGTCGTACTGCGGCGCCCAGATCTTCGAGGCCGTGGGCCTGGACAAGGCCCTGGTGGAAAAGTACTTCCGCGGTACCGCCACCCAGGTCGGCGGCATCGGCGTGTTCGAGGTGGCCGAGGAGGCGCTGCGCATGCACCGCGCCGCCTTCGGCGACGACCCGGTGCTCGAGGACATGCTCGACGCGGGCGGCGAGTACGCCTGGCGCGTTCGCGGCGAGGAGCACATGTGGACGCCCGACGCGATCGCCAAGCTGCAGCACAGCGCGCGCGCCGGCAAGTTCGACACGTACAAGGAATTCGCGCAGATCATCAACGACCAGAGCCGCCGCCACATGACGCTGCGCGGCCTGTTCGAGTTCCGGCTCGACCCGGGCAAGGCGATCCCGCTGGACGAGGTGGAGCCCGCGGCCGAGATCGTCAGGCGCTTCGCCACCGGCGCGATGTCGCTCGGCTCGATCTCCACCGAGGCGCATTCCACGCTGGCCATCGCGATGAACCGCATCGGCGGCAAGAGCAACACCGGCGAGGGCGGCGAGGACCCGGCGCGCTACCGCAACGAGCTCAAGGGCATCCCGATCACGGCGGGCACCAAGGTGAGCGACGTGATCGGCGCCAAGGTGATCGAGTCCGACTACGAGATGAAGGACGGCGACAGCCTGCGCAGCAAGATCAAGCAGGTGGCGTCAGGCCGTTTCGGCGTGACCACCGAGTACCTCGTCAGCGCCGACCAGATCCAGATCAAGATGGCCCAGGGTGCCAAGCCGGGCGAGGGCGGCCAGTTGCCGGGGGGCAAGGTCAGCGAGTACATCGGCATGCTGCGCTACAGCGTGCCCGGCGTGGGCCTGATCAGCCCGCCGCCGCACCACGACATCTATTCCATCGAGGACCTGGCCCAGCTCATCCACGACCTCAAGAACGCCAACCCGCGCGCGTCGATCAGCGTCAAGCTGGTCAGCGAGGTGGGCGTGGGCACGGTGGCCGCGGGCGTGGCCAAGTGCAAGGCCGACCACGTGGTGATCGCCGGCCACGACGGCGGCACCGGCGCGTCGCCCTGGAGCAGCATCAAGCACGCGGGCACGCCCTGGGAGCTGGGGCTGGCCGAGACGCAGCAGACCCTGGTGCTCAACCGCCTGCGCGGCCGCATCCGCGTGCAGGCCGACGGCCAGATGAAGACCGGCCGCGACGTCGTCATCGGCGCGCTGCTGGGCGCCGACGAGTTCGGCTTCGCGACCGCGCCGCTGGTCGTCGAGGGCTGCATCATGATGCGCAAGTGCCACCTCAACACCTGCCCGGTGGGCGTGGCCACGCAGGACCCGGTGCTGCGCGCCAAGTTCGCCGGCAAGCCCGAGCATGTCGTCAACTACTTCTTCTTCGTCGCCGAGGAAGCGCGCCAGATCATGGCGCAGCTGGGCATCCGCCGCTTCGACGACCTGATCGGCCGTGCCGACCTGCTCGACACCCGCAAGGGCATCGCGCACTGGAAGGCGCGCGGCCTGGACTTCGGGCGCGTGTTCCATCTTCCCGCAGTGCCTGCCGACGTGCCTCGGCGCCAGATCGACGAACAGGACCACCGCCTCGACCGTGCGCTCGACCGCTCACTGATCGAGAAGTGCCGCCCGGCCATCGAGCGCGGCGAGAAGGTGCAGTTCATGCAGGACGTGCGCAACGTCAACCGCTCGGTGGGCGCGATGCTGTCCGGCGAGCTGGTGCGCCATCGCCCCGAGGGCCTGCCGGACCACACCATCTTCATGCAGATGGAAGGCACGGGCGGCCAGAGCTTCGGCGCGTTCCTGGCCGCGGGCATCACTCAGTACCTGATCGGCGACGCCAACGACTACACCGGCAAGGGCCTGTCGGGCGGGCGCATCGTGGTGCGGCCGAGCATCGACTTCCGTGGCGAGGCCACCGCCAACATCATCATCGGCAACACGGCGCTGTATGGCGCCACCAGCGGCGAGGCCTTCTTCCGCGGCGTGGCCGGCGAGCGCTTCGCGGTGCGCCTGTCCGGGGCCACCACGGTGGTGGAAGGTACCGGCGACCACGGTTGCGAGTACATGACCGGCGGCACGGTGGTGGTGCTGGGTCGCACCGGACGCAATTTCGCGGCCGGCATGTCGGGCGGCCTGGCCTTCGTCTACGACGAGGACGGCCAGTTCGCGCGGCGCTGCAACACCAGCATGGTGTCGCTGGACAAGGTGGTGGCGCGCGACGAACAGGACCCGTCCACCTTCCATCGCGGCCAGGCCGACGAAGTGCTGTTGCGCAAGCTGATCGACGACCACCACCGCTGGACAGGCAGCCTGCGCGCGCGCCTCATCCTGGATCAGTGGGCGGAGGCCAGGGGCCGCTTCGTCAAGGTGTTCCCGCACGAGTACGCACGCGCGCTGCGGCAGATGAACGCCACCCAGACGACCGACGCGACCATCGCGAAGGCGAAGACCAAGGCCGCGGTGCCGGCGAAGTAAGCACAGGACGACAACATCATGGGCAAAGTCACCGGCTTCCTCGAACACGAGCGACTCGAAGAGGGCTACGAGCCCGTCCCCAGCCGCCTGAAGACCTGGAAGGAATTCGTCATCGGCCTGTCGACGGAGCAGGCGAAGGTGCAGGGCGCGCGCTGCATGGACTGCGGCACGCCGTTCTGCAACAGCGGCTGTCCGGTCAACAACGTCATCCCGGACTTCAACGACCTCGTGTATCGCGGCCGTCCGCAGGACTGGGCCCACGCGATCCGCGTCCTGCACTCCACCAACAACTTCCCGGAGTTCACCGGCCGCGTCTGCCCCGCGCCCTGCGAGGCGGCCTGCACGCTCAACGTCAACGACGACGCGGTGGGCATCAAGTCGATCGAGCACGCGATCATCGACCGGGCCTGGGCCGAGGGTTGGGTGAAGCCGCAACCTGCAGCCGTGAAGTCCGGCCGCAAGGTGGCCGTGGTGGGCTCGGGGCCTGCCGGACTGGCCGCCGCGCAGCAGCTCGCTCGCGCCGGCCACGACGTGACCGTGTTCGAGAAGAACAGCCGCATCGGCGGCCTGCTTCGCTACGGCATCCCAGACTTCAAGATGGAGAAGTCGCACATCGACCGCCGCGTCGAACAGATGAAGGCCGAGGGCGTGACCTTCCGAACCGGCGTGCTGGTGGGCGCGATGCCCGAAGGGTCCAGGGTCACCAACGATGCCCGCGAAACCGTGTCGGCCGACGAACTGAAGGCTGGTTTCGACGCCGTGCTGCTGACCGGTGGCGCGGAGCTGTCGCGCGACCTGCCGGTGCCGGGGCGCGAACTCGACGGTGTTCATTTCGCGATGGAGTTCCTGCCGCAGCAGAACAAGGTGGTGGCCGGCGACAAGGTCAAGGGCCAGATCATGGCCACCGGCAAGCATGTGATCGTGATCGGCGGCGGCGACACCGGCAGCGACTGCGTGGGCACCAGCAACCGCCACGGCGCGGCCAGCGTGACCCAGTTCGAGCTGATGCCCATGCCGCCCGAGCAGGAGAACAAGCCGCTGGTGTGGCCGTACTGGCCGACCAAGCTGCGCACCAGTTCCAGCCACGAGGAGGGCTGCGGCCGCGAGTTCGCCATCGCCACCAAGGAGTTCGTGGCGGGCACCGGCAAGGACAAGGGCCGCGTGGTCGGCCTGAAGACCGTGCACGTGCAGTGGCAGGGCGGCAAGATGGTCGAGGTGCCCGGCTCCGAGAAGGAGTGGAAGGCCGACCTGGTGCTGCTGGCCATGGGCTTCACGAGTCCTGCCGCCACCGTGCTCGATGCGTTCGGCGTCGAGCGCGACAACCGTGGCAATGCGCGTGCGAGCACTGAGTTCAGCGGCGGCTATCGCACCGGCGCGGACAAGGTGTTTGCGGCCGGCGACATGCGGCGCGGCCAGAGCCTGGTCGTCTGGGCGATCCGGGAAGGGCGCCAGGCCGCGCGGGCGGTCGACGAGTTCCTGATGGGCGCGAGCGACCTGCCGCGCTGAGCTGCTGGCGCGGCCCGCCTCTGCGCGGGCCCGCCTTTCATCCTGTTACGAGTGCGGCCCCCGCTCCGGGGGGCGTGTTGCTCGAGCGCGTGCCACTCGTCGGTGGTCGCTGACCGCCCGTCGGGCCAGGGTGCACGCGTGCAGTAACTCACACCACGCGCAGGGGCTCACGCTGCACCATGCAGCACCCGAACCCACGCCCGCCTCCGACGGTACTGCCCGATGCCACGCTCCCTGCCCGCCACTGCCCGTGCGCTGTCGCGCGGCTTCACCATTCTCGAGCTGCTGATCGTCATCGGCATCGTCGGGATCCTGGCCGCTGTGGCGCTGCCGGCCTATGGCGACTACGTGCGGCGCGGCCAGCTGCCCGAGGCCTTCTCCGGCATGGCTGACCTGCGGGTGAAACTGGAGCAGTACTACCAGGACAACCGCCAGTACGGCAGCAACGGCGGCAACTGCGCTGACGTGGCGACGCCTGCCTGGGCCACATCCACCCCGACGCTCACGTTCTCGGGCTCGCAGTTCTTCACCTTCACCTGTGCGGTCACTGCGGCTGGCCAGGGCTACACGCTCACCGCCACCGGCTCGGCCGGCCGGGCCACGGGCCACACCTACACGCTGACCCATGCCAACCAGCGCGCCACCACCGTGTTCAAGGGCGCGGCCGTGACGCGCGCCTGCTGGCTGTCGAAGGGCAACGAATGCTGACCGGCCGCCGCCGCGCCCGCGGCGTCACCCTGATCGAGCTGGCGGTGGCGCTCACGGTGCTGGCGCTTCTGATGTTCGCCGTGCTGCCGAGCGTGGGCGTGTGGGTGCGCAACACCCAGGTCCGCAACACCGCTTCGTCCATCTATGCCGGCTTGCAGGTGGCGCGCAACGAGGCGATCCGCCGCAATGCGGCGATCCGCTTCTCGCTCGTGTCGCTGACGGACAGCGCAGTGATGAACAACACCTGCGCGCTGTCGAACACGGGGGTGTCCTGGGTGGTCAGCGTGCGCGACCCGTCGAGCCAGTGCCAGTACGTGCCCTCCAACGTCGCCGCGGATGCCAACGATCCGATGATCGTCGACAAGAACGCCGGCGGACAGGGCGGCCGCAATGTCGTGACCTGCGCCAACGTGGCCGACGGCAGCGCCGGGGCCGACACGGTCGTCTTCAACGGTTTCGGCCGCGTCGACAACGGCACGCCGATCGGCTTCATCGACGTCACCAACGAGACGCTTTCCAACGACTACCGGCGCTTCCGCATCGAGGTCGCCCCCGGCGGCGCGGTGCGCATGTGCGACCTGGCGGTGACCTCCACCACCGACGCCCGTTACTGCCCCACGCGAGCCACGGCATGTTCATGAGTTACCGACTCCCCCCCCGGCGCGCCCGCGGCGCGCGCAAAGGCACACGCGGCTTCATGCTGCTCGAAGTGCTCGTGGCGCTGCTGATCTTCTCGATCGGCGTGCTCGGCATCATCGGCCTTCAGGCCGCCATGACGAAGGCCCAGACCGGCTCCAAGTTCCGCGCCGACGCGTCCTTCCTGGCCCAGCGCCTGATCGCCAACATGTGGTCCGACCGAACCGGGCTCGCCAGCTACGGCGGGGCCAACTGCGCGGGGCATACACGGTGCAGCGAGTGGGTGGCCGACGTGGCCCGCGCCCTGCCGGCCGGTGCGGCCACGGTCACCGTGACCCCGCTGGCCGACGGCACCGACGCGTCCGGGGTCGTGGTTGCCGCCGACGTGACGGTGACCATCACCTGGTCTCCGCCCAACGAGGAGACGCGCACCTACACCACGACGTCGTCCGTCTCCAGCAAGAGCCCGACATGAAGCCGCACTCCTCGATGGACTCCCGGGCCCTTCGCCGCAGCACCCAGCGCGGTGTCACGCTGGTGGAGATGATGGTCGGCATGCTGGTCGGCCTTTTCGCGGTGATGTTCATCAGCCAGGTGCTGCTGACGTCCGAAAGCCAGAAGCGCACCACCACCGGCGGCTCCGACGCGCAGGTCAACGGCGCCCTGGCGCTGTACACGATGCAGCGCGATCTGCAGATGGCCGGCTACGGCATCGCGAGCAGCCCGACCGTGATCGGCTGTCCCGTGAGCGCGCGCTTCAACAGCGCCAGCCCCACCGGATTCACCGCCACGCTGGCACCGGTGGTCATCACGCCCGAAGCGTCCCGGCCGTCGGGCAGCGTGGGCGACTCGGTACGGATGCTGGCCAGTTCCAAGGGCTCGTACTCCGTGCCCACGCGGGTGATCCCTCCCGGCTATGTCGTGGGAGGCACCGAGTTCCCGGTGCGCGCGTCCCTGGGCTTCGCGCAGGGCGACCTCGCGCTCGTGGGAACCAATGGCACGTCGCCGTGCTGGGTGTTCCAGGTCACCGGCACGCCGCCGGCGCGCGCCCTGCCGCGCGGCAATGCATCTGCCACGTGGAACCCGTCCAACACACCGGACGTGGCCTACGGCGACGGCGCGGTGATGATGAACCTGGGCACGCTGGTGGACAACCGGTTCGAGATCCGCACCGGCACGAACATCCTGCAGGCGTCCAGCTTCGACGTCACGGCCCCGGCCACCCGGATCGACCGCGACATCCAGCCCGACATCGTCAACCTTCGTGCGTTCTACGGCCGCGACACCTCGGTGCCGGCGGACGGGATCATCGACGTGTTCGACAACACCACGCCCACCACCAACGACGGGTGGCTGCGGGTGCTGTCCGTTCGCGTGATCCTGGTGGCGCGCAGCTCCACCTGGGAGAAGGAACAGGTCACGACCGCCAACCCGGAATGGTCCGTGGGCACGGAGCCGGCCGTGGCGGGTGCCACCACCTGTGCGTCCGGCACCGGCGAGTGCATCACGATCGACGTCGGCGCCGGCGCTGCCGGCGATGTCGAGGCCAAGCACCACCGCTACAAGGTGTTCGACACAGTCGTCCCGTTGCGCAACATGCTCTGGAGTTCACAGTGAGCCGCAGCTTCCTCATCCGCACGCAGCGTGGTGTCTCGCTGCTTTTCGCCCTGCTGGCGCTGGCTGCCATCTCCCTGGCCGCGGTGGCGCTGGTCCGCTCGGTGGACTCCGGCACGCAGGTCATCGGCAACCTGAGCTTCAAGCAGGACGCCACGGCCGCCGCGGACCGGGCCGGCGAGGTCGCTCGCGCCTGGCTGATGGCGCCTGGGCGCGACCTGCTGGCCGACTCCGCCACGGGCGTGGGCTACTACGCCAGTTCGCAGGACACGCTGGACCCGACCGGTCGCCTGACCTCGTCTTCGAATCCGATGGCGGTGGTGAACTGGGGCGACTCTGACAGTTGCGCCTGCCTCACCACGTCGCCGGCGACCTGCTCCTCGTGCAACCGGCAGCCGTCTGACGAGATCGTGCTCAACGGCGGCGCAGTGCGCGCCCGCTACATCATCACGCGGCTGTGCCCGCTGCCTGGGGCAGTGACCGCCGCCAACGCCTGCGCGCAGCCGGCGTCGACCGCCCTTTCGGCGGCCAAGGCTCGCGGCGAGATCCGCGTCGGCACCGAGACCCGTCCGAGCGAGACGGCCCAGGTGCCCTATTACCGCGTGATCGTGCGCACCGTCAGTGGACGCAACACGGTCAGCTTCACCGAGACGGTGCTGTACTGATCAGGGAACGGAGAAGACGAACATGCATACCCCGCAATCCACCCTGCGCCAGCGCCAGGGCTACGTCGCGCGCACTGCGCTGGCCGCCATGGCATTGCTGGTCACGGCGCCTGCCGCGTTCGGCCAGCTCACCGACATCGCGTCGAACCCGCTGACCACGTCAGCGCCGAACCAGGTCAAGCCGAACCTGCTGTTCATCCTGGACGACTCGGGCTCGATGTCGCGGGACTACATGCCGGACGACGTCAGCGCCCTGACCAGTGGGTCCTATGGCTTCTATGCGTCGCAGTGCAATGGCCTGGCCTACAACCCGAACAGCACCTACTCGGTCCCGGTGGACTCCGCCGGTGCCGATCGGGCGGCCGGTACCTACACCTTCCCCTCGCCGGCCGACCTGAACAACATCCGGTCGGTGACGTCCACCGCCCCGACGATCGGCACCGGCACTTTCACGCTCAACCTCAGCGGCGGCTCGTCGGGCAGCTACCCCATCGGCAGCACCGTCACGCTGTACAGCAACGACAACCCGACAGGCCGGTACATGGTCGGCACGGTGACCGCGTGGAACAGTTCCACGGACGTCATCTCCGTCAACGTCACCGCAACCAATGGCAGCGGCACGCTGACCAATCCGCGCATCGGCGACGGCGACGCTCGTCCTTTTTACTTCACCTACTCGGGCGCACAGCCGGCGCTGGCCTACACCTACAACTCGTCGGGTGTCATCACCTCCACCACGTTCTACCAGCAGTGCAACAGCGTCGTGGGCTCGTCGCCGGGCAGCACGGTGTTCAGCAAGGTGATCGTCACGCCCGCGAACATCACGCAGAACTACCGCAACTGGTACACGTACTACCGCACCCGGATGCTGATGGCCAAGTCGGCCACCAGCCTCGCGTTCCGGACACTGGGCGACCGCTTCCGCGTGGGCTACACCACGATCAGTTCGCGCTATGTCAATGGCTCGGAATTTCTCGACGTGGCCGACTTCGATGCGACCCAGAAGTCCGATTTCTACACGTATCTCAACAATGCCTCGCCTGGCTCCACCACGCCATTGCGCGGTGCTCTGGGCAAGGCTGGCAAGTACTACGCCAAGCGGGGTCGTCTCGAGAACGGCAACGCCCAGACCGTTGACCCGGTGCAGTTCTCCTGCCAGAAGAACTTTGCCATCCTGACGACGGACGGCTACTGGAACACCGGCACGGAAGTCAGCGGCTCCGGCGCCGACAGCTATGGCCCTGACCGACTGGACAACACGGACGTCGGCCAGCAGGACGGTACGGCGCCGCGCCCCATGAACGACGGTGCGACGGCCCTGACCCAGACCCGCACCAGCAACCTCCAGCAACGCACCACGTCAAGCCAGCTCCAGACGGCCACCGTGCAGCTGCAGCAGCGCAGCGGCGCCCTG
>WBZX01000508.1_pt1 | contig 35178 bp, 39 predicted proteins | sample 5204211 | NCBI WGS metagenome assembly WBZX01 (sample SAMN12344362, study PRJNA552823) | activated sludge metagenome | biome: Activated sludge suspended growth; feature: Nitrification reactor; material: Wastewater; isolation source: activated sludge from nitrification reactor of wastewater...
TGTAATCCGCCAGCAAGCTATCAATTAAGTCGGTCGGTAGGGATTTAGGTGTAGTCATTTTTACTCCAAAAGTAAATACGCAGTTTCCTGCTAAATGACCATTTACACAAAATTATTTACACCCTCAACGCAGAATACGTCAGTTCTGCGAGAACGGAGACGTTAAGCGATTAGGCCGCGGCCTTGTGGATTTCATATGGTGCCTACATTTTTACGGAGGGAGCGTCTTCGTTGAGAATTGGAAACAAAAGCCGGTCGATCCGAAGACGCTTTATGCAATAGGTTGGCTTAATATCTTAGGTGGCGAGCCATCAGCCGAGGATATAGAGCGGTGCACAGCGACTTTTGAGCGCAATGGATTTTCACGTGATGACGCGCTCTTAGCTATTGGCAGAGCGCAAGGGTTAATGAGAAATGTGTAATCCAGCCGATAAAGAACAGCCCAGCACTGAAGCCCCAAAACGCCCGCGCCGCAAATATAAGCCTAATAAACTCGGTGCGGCGGGTTTGAGTGCCCGGCTAGCAAAACGCGGCTCATTTAAAACGAGCTGGGAAGGGTTATTTTATGATATTAAGGGCAGAGTATAGGCCGAGCGGGAATAATGTATTGCGGTGTGTTTTGGGTGTATAAGTTCAAAACTGCACCTTAATAAAAGTTATACTTCCATCGTCTTTGACAAAATAAGGATTTGAGCATTCTTCAAATTTATACTCCACTGAGATTGTTCGCATTACACTGCAATTGATTAAATCAGCATCATGTAAATTAAATAAAAGATAATTTAACCCTTTTCCTGATCCACTTTTATAACATATTCCATCAAACCCTTCATGCTTAATTAATTCAGCTAAAAATTGTGTTGGGATATAATCCACAGAAGAATCATTGTTAGTAACAGGCTTTGAAAATTCATCATTAATGATAGACCAAATTGCATTAGTTATTTCCTCTTGAGTTTAAGGTGTATTAAAAATGCAAGCTGTCAAATCGTAGTAGTTCGAAACTGAATAGCAGTTAATAATTTTAAGATCTCTATTTAATTTAAACTGCGCGACCGATAAATTTTGACCGCGATTGGGTCTTAATTCTGATAAGCACGTTTCTCTATCATTTGATAAATATAAATATGAAATTCCCTTTGGATTACCTCTTCCTTCGATTCCAGTAGATGCAAGTGGTTTCATTCTATCTTTTGGATAACCCATTAATACTAAACATCCTTCTTCTTCGAATTCATCATGACCTAATTGCGCTCTATTTAAAATAGAATTTTTGTTTAAACAAAACGTGCGGTCAGTAAAAGATTTTTTAATATTTATAATAAATTCAGAAACATCTTGTGAATGTATATATCGTTTTTGGTACTTTAAACAATTTGAAAAATTCTCGAAGTCACGCCAAGAGTTAAAGCCCAATTTAATTCACCTTATAATCATATAAACCATAAATAAATAAAGATAAAAAAGCGTAATAATTCTTAAACTTTTTAATGAACATATCTATTTAAATTTTGAGTAGTTTAACCCGGTATATAAAATGAAAAATATCAATTCAAAAGAAATAAATATTATTCCCTTTTTGATTACGATAATGTTTTTTTCGGCACCTATTCTCCTAATCATTGGAATAATTATTGGTAATTCTCAGTTTTTCAATATTAATTTTGCGACTGATTCAATTTCTTCCTGGGTAACAGCAATTGCAACCGCAGTTTTAGCATGTTTAACCTTTGTTCTAGCTTATGAAACTTGGAATTTACGATTATCACAGATCAAGCAATTAGAAGAATTAAAGCGTGAAAATATTCGCCCAAATGTAAGTATACAATTAGAAAATAGTCTCGCTGATGTAAATTTTATTGATCTTAAAATAAGTAACTTAGGAAAGGGAATAGCTAGAAAAATCTCTTTCAAATTTTTAGATGTTGATGGAATCGAAGTTTTACAAAATAAGGACATTATTGTTGAAAAATTTCGCAAATTAGCAATATTTCGTAATGGAATACAAACATTGGGTATAGGTCAGATAATTACAAGTTTTATTTTTAGTTTTGTTGATTTGGGACTGGAACTTGACGGGGATGTCTTTAAACCTTATTTGAATATTGAAATTACTTTTCAAGACATTGAGGGTTTAGAGTATAAAAATATGTTTTCTATTGATTTTTCTCAGTATGACGGCATTAAGAGGCTAGAAGTAGGATCGTTACTAACTATTACAAAAGAGTTGCAACAAATTAGTACTAATATTGCATCGTTGACAGGAAAAAAATTATCAGTAGATGTATATGATTCGAAAGATCGGGTAAAGGCAAATTAAATATTACTTGAATTTCCTCGCATTCATCCATTACTCGCCGCAACGATAGGATGACCCTTTAAAATCAAGATAATTAATGCGGGTTTTTATGTGGGCCAGCTTCTAAAATCATTCCTAAGTTATTGATTTTATTAATGTGCTGGCGGAGAGAGAGGGATTCGAACCCTCGATAAGCTTTTTGTGCCTATACTCCCTTAGCAGGGGAGCGCCTTCGACCACTCGGCCATCTCTCCGGTTTTTGATACGATAGAATAATTAGTTCATTATCCTAATAAGCTATTTTGTTTTCAAGAAAATCAAAATGCTTGTTCTAAATCGAATGCTTTATGAAGCACTCTAACCGCTAATTCCATATATTTTTCATCAACGACTACGGATACTTTTATCTCAGAAGTGGCGATCATCTGAATGTTGATACCTTCTTCTGCCAACACACGAAACATTTTACTGGCAATACCTGCATGTGAGCGCATACCGACACCAACAACCGAAACCTTGGCGATTCTATCACCTCCGAGCACATCGCGTGCACCAATATGCGGTTGGATCTTTTCTCTCAGGATATTCATCGTATTTTTGAATTCGTTGCGATGAACCGTAAATGAAAAATCCGTCAAGCCATCATGCCCCACATTTTGGATGATCATATCCACATCAATATTTGCATCAGCGACCGGTCCGAGAATCTGATAAGCAATACCGGGATGATCAGGAACGCCTAGAACAGTAATTTTCGCTTCATCGCGGTTAAATGCAATACCTGAAATGACTGCTTGCTCCATATTTTCATCTTCCTCAAAAGTAATCAGAGTGCCTTGACCTTCATCTTCAAAGCTGGATAGAACCCTTAGCTTTACTTTGTATTTTCCTGCAAATTCAACCGATCTTAATTGTAAGACCTTAGAACCCAGGCTGGCCATTTCCAGCATTTCTTCGAAGGTGATGGTATTTAATCTTCTGGCTTCGGCGACGACTCGCGGATCTGTGGTATAGATTCCATCAACATCCGTATAAATCTGACATTCATCGGCTTTTAAAGCGGCTGCCAATGCGACGCCGGTCGTATCAGATCCTCCACGGCCAAGTGTCGTGATACTACCTTTTTCATCGACACCTTGAAAACCGGCAACGACGACGACATAACCAGAGTCCAGATCCGCGCGGATTTTTGCTTCGTCAATACTAAGTATGCGCGCTTTAGTATGTGTACTGTCGGTCAGAATTCTGACTTGTGATCCGGTATAGCTTTTAGCTTTGACATTCAATTCCATGAGTGCCATTGACAACAGTGCGATAGATACTTGTTCGCCTGTTGAAACCATCACATCCAATTCACGTGAATCGGGAGTTTCCTGAACTTCATGTGCGAGCGCAATAAGCCTGTTTGTTTCGCCACTCATGGCAGAAACAACGACAATAATCTGGTGCCCTTGCGAATGAAATGTAGCCACTCTTCGGGCTACATTTTTTATCCGTTCAGTACTACCAACTGATGTGCCGCCATATTTTTGTACGTAAAATGCCACGGAATTGCTGACCAAAAAAGTATTGGAATAGAAAAAAGTCAATTATTCTACACGATTCTGCAATAAAAATGACATCTAAATGATGTTGGTAAAATATAATTAGTCCCCCCTGAAAATTCTATTTTCAGGCATATGCGCCGGCAAGGGGATGATTAGTTCTGTCATCATAGATTGGTAGCCAATCCAAGCGTTGGAAAATCAAGACAAGAAGAAGCCGCAGGCTATGTCCGCAACCGCAGAGGATGGCATGAAAGGCATCGCCTTCAGTGCCTTGCAGCCAGTTTCTGCGAAGGCGGCCGTCGTTTTTCATATGCCCGATTACCGGTTCGATGGCGCTGCGTCGCCGAATATCGCGTTTCAGCCGCGTGGTAATGCCGCGCCTGAGTTTGCGGTGATAGACCTTGGCCCCAGCCGGGACAGTTGCGTCGCGATAACCCAAGTCTACGAACACTTCCTTAGGTTGTTACTGCGTCAGGATTGCCGCCTGCTCCAAAGCCAGGTGCAAGGTATGACCATCGTAAGGATTGCCCGGCAGGCTGCGCATGCAAGCTGTAGAGTTTGTGGCTGTCTTGCGGCTGCTGCTTGAGCAAGCGCTCGACTTTCTGCAGCCAATCGGTAACCTTGGGCTTGAGGTGCTGCGGTACCTGGGCCAATTCGCGAAATACGTCATTGCTCTCTGGCGTGCGCGGTTTTGGTCTCATGTAACTCTCGCTGAATTTGCAGGAAATTGCTGCAAATTTACCAAAAACCGGTGAATTTAACCGCTCAAATCTATCAACTCATTACATAAAATCATATCGTTATGAATTATTCAAGGGCGGACTAGATCTGTTTGGATGGCAGTCAATTAGACAGGCGTAAACTACACGGTCAATTGCTGTCGTGTAGTCGCAAAGTGGAAGCGATTTCTGATTCTTTTGGATTTTGCCTGGAGAGAGTTACAGCTTACTGTCCAGCCCGTTCTCGGCAATTTCTGCGGCGCGTAATAGCGCTTTGGCTTTGTTCTGTGTTTCTATCCATTCATTCTGGGGTATTGAATCTGCAACGATTCCCGCGCCTGCCTGAACATGTAACTGACCATCCTTGATCACACCGGTACGGATTGCAATCGCCAGATCCATGTCGCCATTAAACCCGAGATAACCGACTGCACCGGCATAAACGCCACGCTTGGAAACTTCGAGTTCATCGATGATTTCCATGGCGCGTACTTTGGGAGCGCCGCTGACGGTTCCTGCCGGAAATGTGGCGCGCAACACGTCAATAGCACTGAGTTCGGGTTTTAACTTTCCTTCTACATTGGAAACGATGTGCATGACATGCGAATAATTTTCTATTTGCATTTTTTCCGTTACTTTCACCGTTCCGGTTTGTGCGACGCGGCCAATGTCATTACGGCCCAAGTCCATGAGCATGACGTGTTCGGCGATTTCTTTCGGATCGGCTAACAGATCCGCTGCCAGCTCGGCATCTTGCTGAGGGTTTTTACCACGGGGACGCGTACCTGCAATCGGGCGGACAGTAACCGTATCACCTTCAAGACGCACCAATATTTCCGGTGAAGCGCCCACGATATGGAAATCATCAAAATGATAGAAAAACATGTAGGGTGACGGATTAAGGCTGCGTAACGCGCGATAGAGTGCCAATGGCGATGCGTTAAAGGGTTTGCTGGTGCGCTGAGACAGCACGACTTGCATGATGTCGCCATCAAAAATATAGCGCTTCGCTCGCTCAACCGCAGCTTTGAAATCCGTTTCAGGGAACTCAGAAACCGCGGCACCGGAAGCAACGGCCTGCTCTGTTGGAATCGCTATGGATTGGCGTAGTTTTGACAATAAAGTTTTTAAGCGATTGCGCGCGTATTGGTAGGCATCTTTATCTTGCGGATTCACATAAACGATCAGATACAGCTTGCTGGAAAGATTATCCACTACCGCCAATTCTTCCGACAGTAACAGCAAAACGTCCGGTGTATTCAAGGTATCCGGTTTTGCATGGCCTTTGAGCTTATGCTCGATATATCGTACGGTGTCGTATGAGAAGTAACCGACCAGTCCACCACAAAAGCGTGATATTCCTGCAGGGCAAGGCGCTACCTTGAATTGCGACAGATAGGATTCGATAAAAGACAACGTATCGTCAACGATGATTGTTTCGGACTTGCCGTGATTTACCGTGGTAATTGTGTTGTCGCGCGCTTCGACACGCGTTGTTGCAGGCAAACCAATGAATGAGAATCGACCGAAACGTTCACCACCTTGTACCGATTCCAATAAATAAGAATAAGGCTGGTTAGCCAGCTTTAGATAAATGGACAGGGGGGTATCGAGATCGGCAAAAGTTTCCAGCACGACCGGAACGCGGTTGTATCCCTGTTGCGCGAGTTGATTAAATTCCGCTTCGGTCATTTTGTGGGGGCTTCTAAGCTAATTTTTTAATCAGCTTGGATGCATCCAGTAGGGATTCAACAATGGCATCGCAATCAAGTTCGTAAACATTGCGCCCTTCGTTATAGCCATAGGGTACACAGAACACATGGCAGCCGGCAGCTCTGGCAGCAATGGCGTCATTCAGTGAATCGCCGATTAGGAGCGCTTCATGCGGTTGTGCATCAAAGTGTTTGCAGATATGCGTCAATGGCATGGGGTCCGGCTTTTTCTTCGGCAGACTGTCACCAGATAGTATAATTTCGAATTGATCATGTAGTCTGGTTGCATGCAGCAACGGTAGTGTGAATGCTGCCGCTTTGTTGGTAATGCAGGCCAACCTGAAACCTGCTTGCTGCATGGCTTTGATACCTTCCACCACACCTGGGTACGGGCGCGTATTAACACTTAGATTGTCGGCGTAATGTTTCTCATAAATGGGCAATGCCTTGGCGAATAAAGCAGCATCGGGTTTGCCGTCGAGTTGGCCAGTCAATGTGCGTTTTACCAGCTTCTGGATACCTTTGCCAATATAGGAACGGATCGTCGATGTTGCTTGTTCCGGCATGCCTAAATCTTTTAGCATCAGGTTTGCGGCTAATGCCAGATCTTCGGCCGTATCCAGCAGTGTCCCATCCAAATCAATCATGATCACTTTGACGGACAATGGCGGTTCAATTTTTTTTACAGAAGCGTTCACGTTGCTAGAAAGACTATGGTTCATTTGAATAATAGAAAATAGCAATAAGCTGCTAGGATGATTAATAAATTATACTTTTGCTAATTCAGCGCGGAATGCTGCTAATACTGTGTCATAACCATGCGGGTCAGTAGCTTTGCCGGCTTGATAAATGGCCGATCCTGCGACAAACGTATCGGCGCCGGCGCGAGCGATTTCAGCAATATTGTCCACTTTAACGCCACCATCAATTTCCAGCAGGATGTCTTTACCGCTGGCGTCGATGCGTTTCCTAACCGCACGCAGTTTGTTGAGTGCTTCAGGGATAAATTTTTGCCCGCCAAACCCGGGATTGACCGACATAATCAGAATCAAATCCAGTTTGTCAAGCACGTGATCCAGATAATGCAGTGGTGTCGCCGGATTAAACACCATACCTGCTTTGCAACCTTGTTCCTTGATCAATCCGATGGTGCGGTCAATATGATTGGATGCTTCCGGGTGAAATGAAATGATATTGGCACCGGCTTTGGCAAAATCTGGAATAATACGATCAACGGGCTGAACCATTAAATGCACATCGATTATTGCATCCGTGACAGGACGAATAGCTTCGCATACCAAGGGGCCGATGGTGAGATTCGGAACATAATGATTATCCATGACATCAAAATGAATAATGTCTGCGCCTGAATCAATAACGGCGGTGATTTCATCGCCAAGTTTGGCGAAATTAGCGGAAAGAATACTCGGTGCGATGCGATACATGACAGCCTCTCAATAAACAAAGCTGTTATTTTAACCGCAAATGACAGATTGCGCGTAAAAGAGATAAAGATTTATCAGTAAATTAATCGTAAAGTACGCTTTTTCACTTTTTCTTGATACAGTACCCAAAAATAGCGCGAAATTAAAAAATGGCTGAAAACAAAAAATACGACATTGATATCAATATCCGCACGGTATATTTGCCTGATCAGTCCGATGAAGAAGCTGATCGACATGTGTTTGCGTACACCATAACTATTGCAAACACAGGTACGGTGGCATCTCAGCTAATCAGCAGGCATTGGATTATCGATAATGGTGATGGCACTATTCAGGAAGTGCGTGGATTAGGCGTTGTCGGTGAGCAGCCATTGCTTAAACCGGGTGATAGCTTTGAGTATACCAGTGGAACGGTGATCTCAACGCCGGTGGGATCGATGAAAGGAAGCTATCAGATGGCGGCCGAGGATGGCGTTCATTTTGATGTCGCTATCCCGGAGTTTATTTTGAGTGTACCCAGAATTCTGCACTAATGTGCTTGGAGTTCGATGGGTTGTTATGTGTGGAATTCTAAAAATATACAGTATCTTAGGGATTTTGATATTTCGATGACGGGTAAACTGTATCTGATTCCGGCACCTATCAGTTCAGAAGATATTGCATGGGTATTGCCATCGGCAGTACAACAGCGTATTGCAGAAATTTTTTATTTCATTGTTGAGCATCCCAAAACTGCCAGGCAATTCCTAAGGCAGATTAATTCCAAGTATGCACTACAAGAATTAAACATGCAGACCTTGAACGAGCATACACTCAATAAGGATTTGTTGGCTTTGCTGGGGCCGTTATTGGCTGGACACGATGTGGGTTTATTATCTGAAGCGGGTTGTCCGGCAGTGGCAGATCCCGGTGCCGGGTTGATTCGGTTGGCGCATAAAAACGATATTACGGTGGTGCCACTGGTCGGACCTTCATCGATATTGCTGGCTTTGATGGCATCGGGTTTGAATGGCCAATGTTTTGCCTTTCATGGTTATTTGCCGATTGAGAATGAAGCACGTACAAGCAAAATAATGGAACTTGAGAAATTATCGATTAACCGAGATCAAACACAAATATTTATTGAGGCGCCTTACCGCAATCAAAAATTGTTAGGGCAGTTGATGTCAGTGTGTTCTGAAAACACCGATTTGTGTATTGCAAGCCACTTAACATTCTCCAGTGAACTGATTGCTACCAAGCCCATTCAACAATGGCGCCGTTCTTTACCGGATATCAATAAAATACCAACTATTTTCTTACTACATGGATAGCTTGAGAACGTGTATCGCAGAACTGTGATTTGCACCTTTTTGGGATCAATCTATTTTTTCTGAATAAATTCTATTTTATAGCCATCGGGATCTTCTATAAATGCGATAACCGTTGTGCCGTGCTTCATCGGTCCCGCTTCACGTGTCACTTTTCCACCGAGTTTCTTGGTATTTTCACACGCTTGATAGGCATCATTCACTTCAACGGCAATGTGACCAAAGCCTTCTCCAAGGTTATATGAAGAGGTATCCCAGTTGTGTGTCAATTCCAGGACGGTGCCATTTGTTTCATCCTGGTAGCCTACAAAAGCGAGGGTAAATTTACCATCGGGATAATCTTTACGACGCAGTAGCTTCATACCCATCACCTGAGTATAAAATTCAAGAGATTTTTCGAGATTGCCCACTCGCAGCATAGTATGCAGAATACGCATTTATATTTTTACCATTTCAAAATCTTCTTTACGTGCACCACATTCCGGACAAGTCCAGTTAATCGGTACATCTTCCCAGCGTGTACCCGGTGCAATGCCTTCATCCGGAGATCCCAAAGCTTCATCATAGATAAAACCACAAATTAGACACATATAACGATTGTAATCACGATTCTCTTCGGTAGGCATGATAGATAGCAATTTCCTTTTAGGTTAAAATGACATTTTACGGTATTAATGCATGTTACAGCCACCCCCAATTGTACTTTCTTTTGCAGCCAATGACCCCAGTGGTGGGGCCGGTATTCAGGCTGATATGCTTACTATCGCCAGTATGGGTTGCCACCCTTTATCCATTATGACTGCTATTACCATTCAGGACACAGCCGGTGTGGAAGACGTGATGCCGCTTGATCCTGAATGGATTGCCGATCAGGCGAGGGTAGTATTGGAAGATATGCCGGTTGATGTGTTTAAGATTGGCTTATTGGGCAGTGTTGAAATCATCGCTGCTATTACAGAAGTTATTTCTGATTATCCGCATATTCCTGTCGTCATGGATCCTGTGTTGACTTCCGGACGAGGGGATGAGCTGGCCAATGAAGAAATGATTGATGCGATGCGTGAATTATTATTGCCGCAGGTGACCATATTAACACCCAATAGTTTGGAAGCCAGGCACCTTGCCCAGCAAGAAAATGACAGGAACGAATCCAAACTGGACTTAAGTTTTTGTGCGCACCGATTACTGGATATGGGATGTAAGTATGTATTGATTACAGGTACGCATGAGAATACCGTGCAAGTAACCAATATATTGTTTGCTTCCAACGGTGTGGTGCGCACCGATGAATGGGAGAGACTGAATAACACGTACCATGGGTCGGGTTGTACGCTGGCATCTGCAATTGCGGCTTCACTTGCCAATGGATTATCGATAAGTGAAAGTGTTATTGAAGCACAGGACTATACATGGCACACGTTGCAGGCAGGGTTTCGTCCCGGCATGGGGCAATATATTCCTAATAGGCTGTTCTGGGCTAAAGATCCCGAGAATGAGCATGAAGGGGTGATCATTGACAAACCCGAAAATTAGTAAGCTATATGCGATTACGCCGGATCTTGAAAATACGGATGATTTGCTGAGCAGAACGCGGCAAGTGCTGGAAGGCGGTGCACGACTAATACAATACCGTAATAAATTGGCAGGTGATATTTTATTAAGAGAACAAGCCGAATTATTACGGCAGCTTTGCAGGGAATACCAAGTTCCTTTGATCATCAACGATCATCTTGATTTGGTGATTGAAGTTGATGCTGATGGATTACATGTTGGGCAGGATGATGTATCAGTCGCTGAAGCAAGGAGTCAATTAGGATGGGATAAAATTATCGGTGCTTCCTGCTATAACAATTTGGAGTTGGCGCTTCAGGTTGAGAAAGAAGGTGCTGATTATGTCGCTTTCGGTGCTTTTTTCACTTCACTGACTAAACCGAATGCACTTTCCGTTCCTGCAGATTTAGTGAACCAAGCTAAAAAGAAAGTATCCGTTCCCATTGTCGGTATCGGAGGAATCAAGTTGACTAATGCCAAAACGGTTATCCAAGCCGGATGTGCTGCAATAGCTGTGTGCAATGATTTATTCCAAACTAAAGATATTAAAGTAACAGCAACGCAATTTTCACAATTATTTGCAGAAACAATATAACGTATTTAAAACAAATTTAATTTACATCATAAGAGTAATCAAATGACTTCACGCAATCATCAATTATTTGAACAATCTCAGCAATATATTCCCGGTGGCGTCAATTCCCCTGTTCGGGCTTTTAAATCGGTGGGGGGGGATCCGGTTTTTTTTCAACGTGGCGCAGGCGCATATTTTTGGGACGCTGATGGCAAATCGTATATCGATTATGTGGGTTCATGGGGACCCTTGATTCTGGGTCATGCCTATCCGGATGTGATCAAAGCCGTTCAGGCCGTTGCTGAAAATGGTTTAACCTTTGGCGCGCCAACTGAAGCGGAACTGGAAATAGCACAATTAATTTGTCAGTTGATTCCATCCATAGAGCAAGTCAGATTAGTGAGTTCCGGTACTGAAGCAGGTATGAGTGCAATTCGACTGGCACGTGGTTTTACCGGTAGAAGCCGAATTATCAAATTTGAAGGTTGTTATCATGGTCACGACGATGCGTTGTTGGTTAAAGCAGGTTCCGGCGCATTAACGTTTGGGCATCCCAGTTCTGCCGGTGTCCCGGCTGAAACAGTCGGACATACTATTGTTCTGGATTACAACGACATAGCGGGTATTGAAGCAGCATTCAATCAGTGGGGACCGGAAATAGCCGCGGTGATTGTTGAACCGGTTGCAGGGAATATGAATCTGGTGGCTCCTAGCTCGGATTTTCTTGCTAAGCTACGTTCGTTGTGTACGCAGAGCGGTAGTGTATTGATATTTGATGAGGTCATGACAGGATTTCGTGTCGGTCTTGGGTGCGCACAAGGGCTTTATCAAATCAAGCCCGATTTGACCACGTTGGGTAAAGTCATTGGTGGCGGCATGCCCATGGCCGCATTTGGAGGACGGCGCGATATTATGCAATGTTTGGCACCGTTGGGTCCTGTTTATCAGGCGGGTACGCTTTCAGGCAATCCGGTGGCAGTTGCTGCAGGACTCGCTACGCTAAAACTGGTGCAAGCGCCAGGTTTTTATGAAAAATTAGAGGATAGAACGCAGCAATTAGTGGATGGTATTACAGCCGCAGCGGACAATCATGGTATTGATTTTTGTGCGCAATCAGTTGGCGGCATGTTTGGGCTATATTTCAGAAAAGATATTCCCACCAGCTTTGCTGAAGTGATGCAATGCAACAAAGAAGCTTTTAATCGATTCTTCCATGCGATGTTGAACGAAGGCATCTATTTTGCACCATCAGCATTTGAAGCCGGCTTCGTGTCATCTATGCATGGTGACAATGAATTGAATAAAACATTATCTGCGGCGGAGAAGGTGTTCGAGCATTGGCAAGATAAGTGAAGTAAGTGAACTTAATAAAAAAGGCGGGCAATGCCGCCTTTTTTATTTTTAGTGGATAGAGCTTAACGCATGGTAGCAATGTAGGCTGAAACAGCACGTTTTTCTTGTCCGCTCATGCGGGTAATAACCTGATTCATGACATCATTATCATTGGCGCGATCACCTGTGTTAAACAGGCCCAACTGTGTCAGAGTGTATTCTGCATGTTGGCCAGCAATTGCAGGATAGCGTGGTGGAATACCTGATCCAGTAGGACCGTGGCAGCTTGCACATGCGGGAACACCATTTCCAATATTACCGCCGTGATAAAGAATCTTTCCTGTTGCAATCAATTTTTCATCGGCATCAGCAGTCGTCTGACCTGGATTTGCTTTTTGCTTGGCGTAATATTCGCCCAATTTTTTCATATCTTCCTGTGAAAGTGCGGCAACCATCGAAGACATAATAGGACTGTTACGCTTGGGCGGTTTATTATCAATTGATTTAAAATCAATTAATTGCTTGGTGAGATATTCAGCGTGCTGCCCGGCTAGAATAGGATTCATGGGGATGACACTATTGCCATCGGCGCTATGGCAACCAGCGCATACACCCGATGCTATTTCTTCAACTGTAGCAGGAGCGGCGGGAGCAGGCGCAGCATTGGCATCGTCGGAAGTTGTCTCAGCTGAAATTGGGGCAGATAATGCCAGTGCTACCAGCAGCATCGTATTTTTAATCATTTTCATATTTCGTATTCCGTTTTTTAAAGGCATCAAAAAATTGGTGAGCGTATTTGAAATCAACGGCGTATTTTAGCAAGGCACAAGAACGTTAACAACAAAATTAAGTTAATATCAAAATTTAAAATTTTATTTTGCAATGAAAATAATCTTTATTATTTTACTGATTATAAATGTTGTCTATGTAATCGGGAGGCAACTGTATCCTAATGACGAAGATACAACACGTGCATCCATGTTTAATCCTGAGAAAATTGTATTATTGCCGATTGATGAGCAGAAGTGCCTGGAGTGGGGTAGCTTTTACGAAGAACAGGCGCATTACGCTGAAACAATTCTATCAGAAATCGTTTCTGATCAATCCTACGAATTGGAGGAAGCTGGCAGTACGATGATGTATTGGTTATATATTCCACCATTGCCAAATAAAGAAGCAGCTAATCGTATGATCAATAAATTGCGGAATCTTGGGATTGTCAGTTTTCGTGTAAAAGAGAATGGTGAATGGAGAAATGCTGTTTCCTTGAGTATGTTATACGACAAAGGCGATGCATTGAAGCAACTAGAAGAAATAGAAAAGAAAGGAATTACCAGTGCTACGATTGAGAATCGTAGTGTTACGCTCAAAAAGATTGTCATTCATAATCCAACTCCAATGATTAAAGAACAAACACAAAAATTGGTTGAACAATTTGAAGGGACTCAATTAGTCCAAAGTAAATGTGAACGTTTATAATAGAGAGAACTGATATGCAAAGTGAGATAACTAGATCGCAAGGTTACTTCAAGTTTAAAAATATACTATGCATTCGATACAATAAAAATTGATTAATTTTTATTTGAAAATTACTGATCTTAAAAAGATGTTTCTGAATAACCCTATAAAATAATAATGACGGTACTGATAAAAACACCACAAGAAATTGAAAAAATGCGCATTGCTGGACGACTGGCATCGGAGGTTCTTGACTACATAGCCCCCTTTGTCGTGACAGGAGTTGCTACCGAAGAATTGGATATGCTTTGCCACAATTATATGGTGGATGTGCAGAAGACAATCCCTGCACCGCTTAACTATGCCCCGCCGGGGCATTCTCCTTACCCTAAATCGATTTGCACTTCAATTAATAATCAGATTTGTCATGGTGTTCCCGGAGAAAAGAAACTAAAAAACGGTGACATCATTAACATTGATATCACTGTTATTTATGAGGGATATCATGGTGATACCAGTCGAATGTTTTATGTCGGCGAACCGTCCATTCAAGCTAAGCGCTTATGTGAAGTGACTTTTGAGGCGATGTGGCGGGGAATTGATGAAATTAAGCCAGGTAAACATTTAGGAGACATCGGACATGCCATTCAAAGATTGGCTGAGGGTGTGGGATATAGTGTCGTCAGAGAATTCTGTGGACATGGCATTGGTGCAAATTTTCATGAAAATCCCCAAGTGCTTCATTATGGGCGTCGCGGAACCGGTTTGGAACTTAAACCGGGGATGATATTTACCGTGGAACCTATGATTAATGCGGGGAAAGCCGCTATCCGTCATCTGCCGGATGGCTGGACCGTTACCACTAAAGACGGAAGTTTGTCAGCACAATGGGAACACACGATATTGGTGACCGAAAATGGCTATGAAGTGTTGACAGTATCTGCAGGTGCTCTCGCCAAACCAGCTTATCGTTTCGCAAGTTAAGTTTCTCATACCGGAAAATTGTTCACCATGACACGCAGCCATCACCGCACGCCCAAACAAATTCGTCCTGTCAGAATCATTCGCCATTACACTAAGCATGCCGATGGTTCCGTGCTGATCGAATGCGGTGATACCAAAGTCATCTGTACAGCCAGCATCAGTGAACAAGTCCCGCCGTTTCTCAAGGGGCAGAGTCAAGGCTGGCTGACCGCCGAATACGGTATGTTGCCCGGTTCGACTCATTCACGCATGCAGCGTGAAGCCGCTAAAGGCAAGCAATCGGGGCGCACAATGGAAATTCAGCGGCTGATCGGACGCGCTTTACGCGCTGTTGTCGATTTAAAGAAATTGGGAGAACGCACCATTCAAATTGATTGTGACGTGATTCAAGCGGATGGTGGTACTCGCACTGCCAGTATCACGGGAGCATTCGTGGCATTACATGACGCTGTGGAGAAGTTGATTTACCGGCAACTCATTGAAACCACGCCGATCATCGATCATGTGGCGGCGATCTCAGTCGGCATTTATCAGGGAATTCCCGTTTTAGATCTGGATTATGTAGAAGACTCTGCGTGTGATACGGATATGAATGTGGTCATGACCGGAAACCTGGGACTCGTCGAAGTGCAAGGTACGGCGGAAGGAATCGCATTCAGCCGAGAAGAACTGAATAGCATGTTGGACATGGCGCAGCACGGCATACAGGAGCTAATCACGCTACAGAAAAAAGCGTTAGCATCGGATGCAACACACCATGAATAATCTGAAGAAGCTGGTGATCGCTAGTAATAACCAAGGCAAGCTACGTGAAATAAATACCTTGCTGGCACCATCATCGATCGAAGTCGTGCCGCAATCCGATTTTAATGCCGGCGAAGTTGATGAACCATACGGTACTTTTGTTGAAAATGCATTAGCCAAAGCACGTCATGCCAGTCGCTGTTCAGGATTGCCAGCGCTCGCTGATGACTCCGGAATTTGTGTCAGCGCGCTAAACGGTGCACCAGGGGTTTCTTCTTCGCGCTATGCCGGGGAACCAAAGTCCGATGAACGCAATAACCTGAAGTTGATCGAAGCACTTAAAGATAAATCAGACCGGCGTGCTTATTATTATTGCGTCATTGTTCTGGTGCGTCATGCCGACGATCCGCAGCCGATTATCGTCGATGGTTCGTGGCACGGAGAGATTACCGGACACCCACAGGGTGATGGGGGGTTTGGTTATGATCCGTATTTTTTTGTGCCCGAATTCGGTAAAACTTCCGCTGAATTGACTGCAGAACAAAAAAATCAAATCAGCCACCGTGGCCAGGCACTGGCGCAATTGGTGGGAATTTTACGTGCTGGGAAATTCTGAGAAAACACCGCATCACAAAATTTTCTCGATCTCGCAGTGCGATTCTTCGCAAGAACAATAAATTCTTAGTTCTAGACCTGTCCCCGTTTTTCTGATGAGTCTTGTATGTTTTTTGTTTTGCGTATTTTGCTAGATGAAGATTACTTGTATTAGATTCTTGATTCTGTATCTGATTCTAGTTGTGTTGCCGGTTGTGTTGTGTAAATAAGCTATTGATTAACTCAGATATGATAAAGATGAATTCGAGAGTGATTCCTGGGGGTAAAATTGTCTGCTCGTTAGGATGAGATGCTACGTTTCTTAGATTTCTCAGTGAGTTCCATTTTGTATATTCTTCATCTGAAAAGAGCTTATTTTTATTAAGGCGATCAACTTTGTCTTTAAAAGTTTTATTACCTATTTTATCGGTTGTAATTTGTTTGCATTTTTCACTAATGGCTGCTTCAGCAACGCGGAGTAGTTGTTCGAATGCTAATGTGAAAAGCGGATAGAAAAAGTAACCATATAACATAGAGCCGCGGGCTACTTCAAATAGCTTGTGAATTTCTAATGGCACTGTTTCCGAAAGTTTGGGCGTAAGAATTGATATCACCCACTCTTCGGCTGACATAATAGAAATCTTGTCATCTTGACGTATAACCAAGTTTTTCATTAAAGGATCTGGATTCATCCAGTTTTCGTGAGTGATGATTTTTATCCCAAGATTGGTCATGGTTTTAAATGTTTTTAATTATTTTATGGGTTAAAAAAGCGTTTTAAAATATTTTCTGGTAGTTTTTCTAAGCTGCTGTTCAAAGCAAAGCAACGTTTCGTGTTAGGATTGGATACTGCATCGGGAGACTGAGTAAGTACTACAAGAATCGAGCCATCGTGTAATCCAACAGCAATTGAAGCATTGTTTTCCGCACAATCATGAGGTTTGCAGCGAGAGATAAACAAAAAATTATCTATTAACTCAATTGGGCCCTCGACTCCGTACTCAATCGTTATCGCTTCAAAATCTGCACTTGATAATATATGTTGGAGACGTTTCTTAATTTGAGGTATTGCGAAGAAATTGGGTTTCTTTCTGTTGCCAAAGCTTTGTGTTGGATAGCGCCCTGCCCATTCTTCCAAATTAGATAAGTTTTCGCTATCAACGCCTTGATTTGTTGGATAGGGGAATTGTACGCAATCAACTATTTCATTGGGATTTGCTTTTGCTACTGTTACTTGCTCGTACTCTGCGGATGAGATTTCCTTTTCTTTTAAAGGTAAACTCGAAGTATATTTTTGTTCTGATTTTAATGGACTTATTACAACGAAATTATTTAGTATTCCAACAACCTTAAGTTGTTCGCCTCCAAAATCAGTATCATAAAAACTTAAAATTATAAAATCTCTTCTAATTGTTGAATTAGTGATTAAGCTGCTGACGAATCCTCCAAACAATGAGCCAAAAAACTTAGTTAAACTATCCTGCGTACGAGTTTCTTGAAGGATCTGCTCATGTATAAATTTTTCATAAGCTTCCATTGAGGGATTTGTATATGTAAAAAGAGCTAGTAATGTAACTGCAACAATGGTTTTGGTTAGTGATGGCATGTTTTAACTTGTGAAAATTTTTATCTAATTCAGAGCAAAACGGGGTCAGGTCAGAATCATGAATTTCGTTACTGGAAATGTATACCCCTTAAGATTGTAAAACGAAAATAGCTGATTCATTTAACACATCATAGAATTATCCTATCAGCGCATCGCGATGATAGCTCAAATGCTCACCGATAAAGGTGCTAATGAAATAATAACTATGATCGTATCCGCTGTGAAAACGCAGCGTGAGCTTCTGATCCGCTTCGCGGCACGCTTTTTCCAAAGCTTCCGGGTACAGTTGCTGCGTCAGGAACTGATCGTCTAAGCCCTGATCGATCAATAAATCTGGCGCACGGCAACCGTCTTCGATCAATGCGGTGGCATCATACTGGCGCCAGTTTTGTTGATCTTCACCCAAATAGTTGCGGAATGCTTTCTGTCCCCACGGGCATTGTGCCGGTGCGTAAATTGGCGCAAAAGCCGAGACGGAGCGGTAGAGCTCAGGATAACGTAGCGCTAGTGTCAATGCGCCATGTCCACCCATCGAATGACCAAAAATACCGATGCGGTTTTGATCGGTGGGAAATTGGTCGACGATGATCTGGCGTAGTTCCTGGGTAATGTAACTTTCCATGCGGTAATGCTTCGACCACGGTGCGAGCAAAGCGTCCAAGTAAAATCCTGCACCGGCGCCGAAATCCCAATTGTCGGTTTCACCGAGAATGCCGGTTTGGCGCGGACTGGTGTCCATCGATACCAGCATTAAGCCGTACTCGGCGGCGTAGCGCTGTGCGCCTGCTTTAGTCATGAAGGTTTCCTCGGTACAGGTAAGACCAGCCAGGAAAAACAGCACCGGCACGCGTTGATGTTTTGCTTGCGGCGGCTGATACACTGAGAACCGCATGGGTAAGCCGATAACCGTCGATGGATGCTGGTAAAAGCCTTGTATGCCGTCAAAACACGAATGTTGACTGCGGGTTTCCAGTGGTGCCACGATTAATACACCACGACGGAACGAATCGACTCACCGGTTTTCATTAAATGAAAACCTTCATTGATGTTATCCAGCGACAATGTGTGCGTGATCAGTGAATCAATGTCGATTTTGCCTTCCATATACCAATCCACAATTTTGGGTACATCGGTGCGGCCACGTGCACCGCCGAATGCGGAGCCTTCCCATTTTCGACCGGTAACGAGTTGGAAAGGGCGCGTGCTGATTTCAGCGCCGGCTTCAGCGACGCCAATAATGATGCTGCGTCCCCAGCCTTTGTGCGTACATTCCAGTGCTTGCCGCATGACTTTGGTATTGCCGATACACTCGAAACTGTAATCAGCACCGCCGTCAGTCAGCTGTACCACGGCATCCACGATATTGAGCACATCGTTTGGGTTGATAAAATGTGTCATACCGAATTTACGTGCCATGGCTTGACGCTCCGGATTGATATCGATACCGATAATTTTGTCGGCGCCGACCATGCGTGCGCCTTGGATCACGTTCAAGCCGATACCGCCCAGGCCGAACACTGCTACGTTCGCGCCGGCTTCGACTTTTGCGGTATAGATCACCGCACCGAGTCCGGTAGTGACGCCACAACCGATATAGCAGACTTTGTCAAAAGGCGCATCTTCGCGGATTTTAGCCAACGCGATTTCAGGTACCACGGTGTAATTTGCGAAGGTTGAAGTACCCATGTAATGAAATAGCGGTTTTCCATCCAGAGAAAAACGCGACGTGCTGTCCGGCATCAGTCCTTTGCCTTGGGTGCTGCGGATGGCCTGGCATAGGTTGGTTTTTTTTGATAAGCAGAATTTACATTCGCGGCATTCCGGTGTGTATAACGGAATGACATGATCGCCTTTCCGCAAGGATTTGACGTTGGGGCCGACATCAACCACTACACCAGCGCCTTCATGACCCAAAATAGCAGGAAATAGACCTTCCGGATCGGCGCCTGAGAGCGTGTAGTAATCAGTATGGCAAATGCCGGTGGCTTTTATTTCGACTAATACTTCACCGGATTTCGGTCCTTCCAGATCAACATCTTCTATCGTTAACGGTTGACCAGCTTTCCAGGCGACAGCGGCTCTTGTTTTCATTGAAATCTACCTTCTGTTTTGTCATTGCAAAGATGTATCAGTAAGCCTTGACTGGCTTCTTCGACCATGTCCAATACCAATTCAAAACCTTGCTGTCCGCCAAAATACGGATCGGGCACCTCGGCATCCGCAGCAACATTTTTGCCATATTGCCTGAATAGTTGAATCTTATTGATATGCTGCTGAGGACTGCGTTGTTGCAGTAATGTAAGATTTTCCTTATCCATCGCAAGAATATAATCAAATTCTTCAAAATCACTGGATTGAACTGCGCGAGCACGCAAATCATGCATTTTGTAACCACGTTGCAGCGCAGTATTCTGAGCTCGGTGATCCGGTGGATCACCGATATGATAAGCATGCGTGCCAGCAGAATCGACATCAATCCTATGATCAACTCCGGCTTCTTTGACCAAATGCCTGAATACCGCATCGGCGGTGGGTGATCGGCAAATATTGCCCATACAGACAAATAATACTTTTATCTTTTTGTTCTTGTTCATAGCAAATTATTATTGTAATCGGATTTCAGGAAGTAACAGGTTCAAACGGAATAATTTGAATAATGCAGGGTAAAGGTTAACACGACATCCGCTAAAACGAAATTCAGTTTCGCATCGAATGAATTCCTTCATAGGTGATGCTGCACTCGATATTGCGGTATTTCTCAATGAAAAATATCCAACTATATTTCATCATTGCACACGATAAATCTTAACTTGTGGTTTGTTAAATTTTATAAATATTAATCCGTAATCCAGGAATGGTCATAAGATAATCAAATTATTTTTTCTAAAATAGACGTCAATCGAATTTAGTTTGGAGTAAATATATGTTAAAAAACTCAATTAAGGAATTTAAAGCGTATTTAGGTGATAGAGAATCGCTTCTTGATACGAATTATCAAAAAATTGCTGAAATGATCAAATTACATTGGGGTTATAAAGAGATTTATTTGTATATCAATAAATTGCTTGTCGTTGATAAAGACAGAAACAGACAAGGATTCCCATTAGAGGTATTACAGGAAATTTATACATTACAGGAAATACATGAAAAACTATTCCCAGAGACAAAAATGCTATCAACTGGCCAGTTGCAGGGTGTTTCAGAGGGACGTAAGAATAAAAACTCCACGTTTTTTTGAGCTTTATTTACGTTAAAAAAGGAACTGTGGCAGATTAGCTTAGATGATCCTTCAATGTTTTTGGAGAAATCAACTCACCACTCCCCTAAAATAATCCCATCTTCGCTTGATCAACACGCAAGATAGCAATAATTCAAACCTAAGCAGGGTGGGTTTCTTTCATTGTATTTTGGACGAATTATTTGATGCAATTAATATGCAGACAGCATGTTAAAATATGGTTTCCAAAAAATATGAATAACATGAATTTTTCTGCTATTACCGCATTATCTCCATTGGATGGCCGCTATCACGTTAAAGTCGAATCACTACGGTTTTATTTTAGTGAATTTGCGTTGATTCGTTATCGTGTTCAGATTGAAGTGGTGTGGCTTAAAGCCTTAAGTAATGAGGCAGGAATTATTGAAATTCCCTCTTTTTCAACTGCAACCAATACGCAACTTGACAATTTGGTGGTTAATTTTTCAATTGCTGACGCGGAAGCGATTAAGGCTATTGAAGCCACTACGAATCATGATGTCAAAGCTATTGAATATTGGTTAAAACAAGCATTGTCGAACAATGCTGAAATTACCCAAGCAGCCGAATTTATTCATTTTGCCTGTACTTCTGAGGACATCAATAACCTTTCACATGGTCTCATGCTCCAAGCCAGTCTGGAGCAAGTGATGCTGCCTGCACTCGACAAGATCATTGTCCGATTGGTAGCACTCGCACATCAATTGGCGGACGTCCCAATGCTTGCACGCACGCATGGTCAGCCTGCCACACCGACGACATTAGGTAAAGAAATTGCCAATGTGGTTTATCGTTTGCAGCGTGGCAGAAAACGACTGGCAGCAGTTGCTGTACTGGGTAAGATGAATGGTGCTGTCGGTAATTATAATGCGCATTTATCCGCTTATCCGGACCTGGATTGGGAAAAATTTACACAGCAGTTTATTGAAAAATTAGGGTTGCAATTTAATCCTTATACGACGCAGATTGAACCGCACGATACGATCGCTGAATTGTTTGATGCTTATGCAAGGATCAATACCATTTTGTTAGATCTGAACCGTGATATCTGGGGATATATTTCACTGGGTTATTTCAAGCAAAAAACCAAAGCGGATGAAGTGGGATCTTCAACTATGCCGCATAAGGTTAATCCCATCGATTTTGAGAATTCGGAGGGTAATCTGGGCATTGCCAATGCATTGCTGCGTCATTTGAGCGAGAAATTGCCCGTGTCGCGCTGGCAACGGGATTTAACCGACTCCACCGTATTACGTAATATGGGGGTCGCATTAGGGCATACTTTGCTGGCTTATGATTCTTGTGTGAAAGGGTTGAATAAATTGGATGCCAATCCTGCTCAATTATTGGGTGATTTGGATAATGCCTGGGAAGTTCTGGCCGAGCCGATTCAAACCGTGATGCGGCGTTATGGCGTGGCCAATCCCTATGAGCAGCTGAAGGCATTGACGCGTGGTAAAGGGGGTATTACTAAAGAGGCATTGCACCAATTTATTGCGAGTTTGAATATCCCTGAAGCAGAAAAAGATCGCCTCTTGGCAATGACTCCTCATAATTACATTGGTAAAGCGAGCGTTTTAGCCCGAAGAATCGATGGATATTAAGAATCCAGTAAAATAATGTGTTGATTTATCACGAAAATTTGTCAAATCTGAACAAATAACAAATAAATTCTTGTCGAATGCTTGAAATTCAAACATAGAATCCCAATATCCCTCTGAAAGTTATTAGGAGATACGATGCAGAGCTCAGAAAATTCAAACAATCCAGAATCAAATCAAGCAGAAATAACATTTGCAAACGATGAAACCAAAGTACCTGGTATAACCAGCGATGCAACTATCCAAACTGAGCAAAAGAAAGATCTTTCACCCAGTCTTGAACACTTATTGAAAGAAGCTGAAATTAAGGCAGCCGAACACCATGATGCCTGGATAAGGGCTAAAGCCGAAACGGAGAATATTCGTAAACGCGCGCAAGCTGATGTTACTAATGCGCATAAATATGCCATTGAGAATTTCTCTACTGAATTACTGACCGTGATGGATAGTCTGGAAGCAGCGCTAGCGGTTGAAAATGCAAGTCTGGAAAATTTCAAAAACGGTATGGAATTGACACAGAAACAACTGATTAATGTGCTTGATAAATTCAACATCAAGGCGATTGATCCCAAGGGAGAAAAATTCGATCCTCATCAACACCAGGCAATGTGCACTGTTGATTCCGAATCGCCTCCCAATACGGTAGTTCAGGTCATGCAAAAGGGTTATAAGTTGCATGAGCGAGTTATCCGCCCGGCACTTGTATCGGTTTCAAAAGCACAAGGCACTTGAATTTTTTTCAAGCACCTCCACTTTCAGATCAGTTGATAGACAGAATTAATCTTTAAAAGGATCTAAGCATGGCAAAAATTATCGGTATCGATCTGGGTACCACGAACTCTTGTGTATCCGTTATGGAAAGCGGCAAACCCAAAGTCATTGAAAACTCTGAAGGTACGCGAACAACCCCTTCTATCGTTGCTTATACTGAGGAGAGTGAAGTTTTGGTAGGTGCCTCAGCCAAACGACAAGCGATTACGAATCCGAAAAATACCTTGTTTGCGGTGAAACGCTTGATTGGACGCCGTTTTGACGAAGAAATGGTGCAAAGAGACATCAAAATGGTGCCTTACAGCATTATCAAAGCGGACAACAATGATGCATGGGTGGAAGTGCGCGGTAAAAAAATTGCGCCACCGGAAGTTTCAGCGCAAGTATTGATGAAAATGAAGAAAACAGCCGAGGATTACCTGGGTGAACCAGTCACTGAGGCTGTCATTACCGTACCTGCTTATTTCAATGATTCACAACGTCAGGCAACCAAAGATGCCGGACGGATTGCCGGTCTGGAAGTAAAACGTATTATCAATGAACCAACGGCGGCTGCATTGGCTTTTGGGATGGATAAAAAAGAAGGCGATCGGAAAATAGCGGTATATGATCTGGGCGGGGGTACTTTTGATATTTCCATTATTGAAATTGCCGAGATTGAAGGCGAGCATCAGTTTGAAGTATTAGCGACTAATGGGGATACTTTCCTCGGCGGTGAAGATTTTGATTCGCGCGTGATTGAATACTTGGTTGATGAATTCAAGAAAGAAAGCGGTATTGATCTAAAGAAAGATATGTTGGCATTGCAGCGCTTAAAGGATGCCGCAGAAAAGACCAAAATTGAATTGTCATCCAGTCAACAAACGGAAGTTAATTTGCCGTATATCACCGCCGATGCGTCCGGACCTAAACACTTGGCTGTGAAGATAACCCGCGCCAAATTGGAAAGCTTGGTTGAGGAACTGATTGAGCGCACGGTTGGACCTTGCCGGACTGCAATTAAAGATGCCGGGTTATCCGCTTCTGATATTGATGATGTGATTCTGGTCGGTGGGCAAACACGGATGCCTAAGGTACAGGATAAAGTTAAGGAAATATTCGGTAAAGAACCGCGTAAGGACGTGAATCCCGATGAAGCGGTCGCTGTCGGTGCAGCTATTCAGGGTGGTGTGTTACAAGGCGATGTGAAGGATGTCCTGTTGCTGGATGTGACGCCTTTGTCATTAGGCATTGAAACACTGGGTGGTGTGATGACCAAATTGATTCAGAAAAATACCACGATCCCAACCAAGGCACAGCAGGTATTTTCCACCGCAGAAGAGAATCAGACGGCGGTAACCATTCATGTATTGCAAGGTGAGCGTGAAATGGCGTCGGGCAACAAAAGCTTGGGACAATTTAACTTGAGCGATATTCCGCCGGCACCGCGTGGTATGCCTCAAATTGAAGTGACGTTTGATATCGATGCGAATGGCATTTTGCACGTATCGGCAAAAGATAAAGCCACTGGCAAGGAAAACAAAATCAAAATCCAAGCGAGCTCCGGCTTGTCAGACGAAGAAGTCGATCGTATGGTAAAAGATGCGGAAGCGCATGCTGAAGAAGATCATAAGACATTGGAATTGATTTCCAGCCGTAATCAGTGTGATTCCATAATTCATTCGGTTAAGAAATCCTTAAAAGAGCATGGAGATCAGTTGGATAGTGACGAGAAATCCAAGATTGAGGCTGCATTGAAAGATGCGGAAGACGTACTCAAAACTGATAAAAAAGAAGATATTGATGCAAAAACTCAGGCATTGACTGAAGCGGCTCATAAATTGGCTGAGAAGATGTATCAGCAGAACGATCAACAGGGTCAGCAGGCTCAACCTGGTGCGGCGGACGGATCTTCAGCCGGTCAGAATGAGAAACCCGTAGAAGGTGAAGTGGTTGACGCAGAGTTTGAAGAAGTCAAGAACAAGAAATAATAATTATTAGAATCAACCAAGCGCAGAGACGCAAGAGATGATTTTCAAATCTTCTTTTGCGTCTCTGCGTTTTAGTGTTTGATTATAAGTTAGAATTAACAGCAACCATAAATTTTATTCCAGTAGTAGGAAATCAATATGAGTAAGCGCGATTACTATGAAGTACTCGGTGTTAGCCGTGATGCCGACGAAAGTATTATCAAGAAAGCCTATCGCAAATTGGCAATGAAGTATCACCCCGATCGTAATGCCGGCGATGTTAAGTCGGAAGAGATGTTTAAAGAAGCCAAAGAAGCTTATGAAATATTGACTGACGCTAATAAGCGTGCTGCTTACGATCAATTTGGTCATGCCGGCGTTGATCCTAGTGCCCAAGGTGGGGGCGGTGCGCAAGGGTTCAGCGATGCATTTAGTGATATTTTCGGCGATATTTTCGGCGGCCGTGGTGGACGCTCAAATATGCATCGTGGCTCTGATTTACGCTATAACCTGGAGATCTCTTTAGAACAAGCGGCACATGGAACTGAGACAAAAATTCGCATCCCTACCATGGAGAAATGTGAAAATTGTCATGGTGCAGGCGCAGAACCGGGCACTTCATTAAAGACTTGCGCTACCTGTCATGGGCATGGACAAGTAAGAATGCAGCAGGGTTTTTTTTCTATTCAACAAACATGCCCTAAGTGTCAAGGTACTGGTAAGACTATTACGCACCCTTGCACAACCTGTCATGGTGCAGGGCTTATGAAGCGGCATAAGACATTAAATGTAAAAATTCCAATGGGGGTTGATGATGGTGATCGCATTCGTGTTTCAAGTGAAGGGGAGGCCGGTTTAAATGGTGGGCCACCGGGTGACTTATATGTAGTCATTCATTTGTCGGCACACTCTGTCTTTCGCCGTGAAGGCGATCATTTACACTGTGAAATACCGATTAGTTTCAGTGTCGCCGCATTAGGTGGAGAAATTGAAGTACCTACGCTGGAAGGACATGCCAAAATTAAGGTACCCACGGAAACGCAAACAGGAAAAATTTTCCGTTTACGAGGTAAAGGAATCAAAGGTGTGCGTAGTCATGACAAAGGCGATTTACTCTGCCACGTCGTTGTGGAAACTCCGGTTAGGTTGACAGCACGTCAAAAAGAGCTGTTAGAAGAACTCGAAGCAATTAGTTTGAAAGATGGTCCTCGTCACAGTCCTCGGGCTAAATCATGGATGGATAAGGCTCGTGAATTCTTTTCGGAATAACCGGAGGAGCGCTATCACTGCCTAGTGAGAAAATAGTTATCTTATGGATTAGTAATCATTTCATACAGCTTGTCTTTATGTGAAAGGCGCTTCTTTTTTAATTCTTCCAGATATTCGTCAGAGGTGTTTTCAACACCTTCTTCAATTCTGAGGATCTCGCGATTAATATCATGATATTCCTCAAATAAGCGTGCAAAATGACTATTGCCGGCTTTCAGCTCGTGGATACGATCATAGTATTCTGGAAATTCGTGGTGCAAATCATGTTTATCTAGCATTGAAGACTCCTTGTCAATAATTGCCGTAATTTATTCTGAGCTAATATACAGAGAATAGGTACTGATTGCTTGATCAAAATTCAAGTGGATCCACATCCAGTATCCAGCGAATTTTATGCGTAGACAATGCGTTAATCTGTACATACCATTTTGCAAGAAATTCCTGCAAGGGCTTGCGCGATGGTGATTGTACCAGCAAGTGGGCACGTTCCAAACCTTTTAAACGCAGCATTTGTGCAGGTACTGGATCAAATATCTCCACTGGTTTAGGTGGTTTGGCAAGATTTGCAGCCTGAGTCAAAAAATCCAATACGATCTGAATATTGTGCGCTTCAGCGCGTAATAATGCCTGATAGACATACGGCGGAAATCCGGCTGTTTTTCTTTCTGCCAACAGGGTTTGCGCCAGTGCATCATAATCGTGCTTCTGCAATGCGTGATATAACGGGTGATCAGGAAATTCAGTTTGAATGAATACCTGACCGGCGACATTGGCACGGCCCGCTCTTCCGGCGACTTGCATGAGTTGTGCAAATAAGCGCTCACTGGCACGAAAATCGGTACTGTATAGCGAAGTATCGGAATTTAAGATACCGACCAGTGACAAATTAGGAAAATCATGTCCTTTAGCAAGTAATTGTGTACCTACCAGGATATCCACTTCCTGCGCATGTATTTTTTGCAAGATATTTTGCCAGGCATCTTTGCGGCGGATGCTGTCACGGTCGATGCGCAAAATGCGTGCCGCAGGAAAATGTGCTGTTAACGTTTCTTCTACGCGCTGCGTACCTTGTCCAAAAGGTGCAATATCTTGATTTCCACAGTGCGTGCAAGCACGTGGAAAATTTTCCTGATGACCGCAATGATGGCAACATAATTGTTTGTCGCATAAATGCACGACTAAGCGGCTGGAGCAGCGCTGGCAAACTGCTGTCCAACCGCAAGATTTACACAGCAACACAGGTGCATAGCCACGCCGATTGATAAAAATAAGGCTCTGATGTTTTTCTGTAAGACTTTTGTCGAGTGCCCTGATGAGTGGTTCGGATAAACCCTCTTGAGTTTTATTGGTACGGGTATCAATACACTGAATCAGCGGTAATGCGGCATTCTTGATGGCGCGGGACTGCAGGCGCACACTGCGGTAACGGTCATTGCGTGCGTTGTAATAACTTTCCAACGAAGGCGTGGCGGAACCTAATACAACCGGAATATCCGCTTGCCGGGCGCGAAAAATGGCCAGATCCCGTGCGGAATACCGCAAACCATCTTGTTGCTTGAAAGAACTGTCCTGTTCTTCATCGACAATGATTAATCCGAGATCGGGTAATGGGGTGAAAACTGCCAGGCGTGTTCCCAGTATGATTTTGGCTTCACCGTGTTGTGCTTGCAACCAGCCCGATAGTCGTTCGGTATCATTGAGCCCGCTGTGCAAACTGACCAGAGGAACGGTGGGAAAGCGTGTACGAAAAACCGCCTCCAATTGTGGCGTTAAACTGATCTCGGGAATAAGTACCAGGGTTTGCTTGTTTTGGGTCAATACTTGCGCAATGATTCTGAGATAAACTTCCGTTTTGCCGCTGCCGGTAACGCCGTGCAATAACCAAGTATTGAATTGTTGAATGTCAGTTTTGATGGCATTCACCGCAATTTCCTGCTCACAAGTTAGTGTGGGGATTGCTACAGTTTTTGTTATCGCGGCCACAGGAATCGGCATTGCCGTTATCCATTCCAGTTGTATCCATTCTTGTAATAACTTGCCGGTGCGCGGTGAGATTTGCTTGGCTTGGTGACCAGTCAGTACGGTTGCGTGCTGAAGTTCGGTGAGTAAACGACGGGCTATGCGGTTACGTGCAGGAATACCGGATAAATCAATCTGCTTTCCTGTGTCGGTAAGGCTGAATCGATAGTTGTCTGAGAGTTTTTTTAGCTTAATGGGCTTGTTGCCACGCAGTTTACCAGGCAAGCCGTTCATCACAACCATGCCCAGTGGATGGTGATAGTAATGACTGCAGAAATGGAATAAATCGAATAATGCGGCAGGTAATGGCGCGATATCCCTGAAAATAAATTGTGCTGATTTAAGTTTCTCAGCAGGAATCTGAGTTTCAGAACTAACAGCGACGATGATACCCGTCATCAGTTTTTTTCCGAAGGGTACACATGCCCGCAAACCAATATCTTGTTCGTTAGCATCGGCTGCCAAATAATCAAATAACGTGTCGATAGGGATATTCAGCGCGACACGAATGATAGGCATAGGCTAGTTAGAAAGGAAGGATTTCCGTTGGATGTATTCGGTTAAACTACTTATATGAGAATGGATGACTCACCGGAAAATTAGGAAACTTCCGGTGAGTGCAAGTTTTAAATAGCGCTTATCTTGTTTATCTGGAAACCCGATAAACGGTGACAGATTCTTCGCCTTTCTTATCAAGCTTTGCCGTATTGCCGTCAGAGCTGATATTAAATCCAATTGCGGTGTTATTATCCAGATCTGAGAAACCGGCACATCCATTGGTATTGTAGGTAAAGCTCGATAAATTCAATTGATTGGAACCTTTGTTATAGGCGTATGAAGCAAACTCAATACCGGGTTTCCCGCATTTTGCCTGATCTGCACGTTGTGTTGCACCGGTTGGATCAATCATCATGAATTTTCCATTCGGGAAGAATACCAGTGTCGGTGTTTTGATGGCATCATCGTCATAAGCCCAGGCACCTACGATGCCAGAAGCATCATTGTCAATTTTTGAGAAGCGTGTTTCTTTGACTTCCTTGGGAGCAACTTCATTTTCATCGCTGATCTGAATCGGTTTGGCGATATGGAAGAGTTCACCGAAAACACTGCTTTCGGCCCGTGCTCTTTGTACTGTCACGATATCCGAATTAATTAATTCGAGGCCGTCCGTACGGACTCGACGAGTTGGACCGGGATCGGATAGTCCACCTTTAAGATTGGTATCTACCGATGGTTTTCCAATAATTTGAAATCCTCGGTTGTCAAATTCAACCGCATTGGCAACACCATATTCGACACCCGTCTGGAATATGGTACGACCACCGCAGACACGGTTTTCATCACAGGAGTCATCAGGTCTGGCATCGCCATGTAAGTATTCTCCACTGCTATCTGCCGCAACTCGTAGAACACTTGCTATTTGATTGTTGTAGCTTACCCATATTTGAGCACTGAGAAGCGCAACGCCCTGGGATAAGAAGTGAGTACGGGCTTCTTCCGCGGTTTTGACATTGCCATCGATACCGCTAGCTTCCATGATACTTTTCAAGTTAGCAGAATCCGCAAATATGTCCGGATTACTGTCCAGATTAATCGATGATTTGATTGCGGCAGCGGTTTCACTGGAGATGGATATGCCATTTGAAGCATCGCTATCGGAATCTAATGATTGGAATAGAACTAATAAATTTTGCAATTTATTATCACTGTCACCGGCTAATTCGATCGGTGTCACAATTTGTGAACCTGGGATATTGCCCAGTGTCAAACCGCCCAGTTTAAATTCGATTTTGTCGCCATGATTAAAATTAAAAATACCTTTGTCATTGGTGATCCCTGATTTGCCGGAAGATGCGGCATAGGCAATGCCGGATACAGGAGAATCAATTAAGACACCGGTTGTGGCGCCTGTAGGCATGATTCTTTTTGTAACAGCTTCAGATGTTGTTGTGGATGCTTTTTCAGTGTTGCTGTCACAGGCCGCCAAGCCAACAAGACATGCCGCGGATATCAAATGTACCCATGAATTTTTTCTTAACTGTTGTTTAGATTTCATTAAGCTGTTCTCTTTTTGATTAATTAAATAATTCAATCTTGTACAATTTACATTTTTGTATCAATAACGCGTAAATGGATACTAATATTTTACTACCAACATTGCTATTATAGCCATGCAATCAATTTTTCTTTCTTAATCTGTTGAAATGGGTTTTAAATTTTTGTCTTTTCGTGTATTTTCGCCGCTAATTTTTTATCTAGGAGAATGTAAGGTATCAATATGTCTAACATGGCTGAAATCTCACAGCTGACAGAGACGTCAGTACAGCTTCCTGTTGATTGGTACTTGGATCCGAAGATCCTTGAGATTGAGAAACGTATTTTGTTTGACCAAGGGCCTAGTTATGTAGGCCATGAAGTCATGGTACCCAATATTGGAGATTATTATGTACCGGAATGGATGAATAATGCCAAGGTATTGGTACGTAATGAACAGGGCATTGAATTACTTTCCAATATTTGCCGCCATCGACAAGCCCTTTTATTGAAAGGAAGAGGTAACGCCAAGAATATTGTGTGTCCTATTCATCGTTGGACTTATGCGTTAGATGGTAAATTACTGGGCGCTCCCCATTTCAATCAAAATCCTTGTCTTAATCTGAGCAAAACATCACTCCAGAGTTGGAACGGCATGTTGTTCAATGGTCAACGTAAGGTTGCTCAGGATATGGGCAACTTGAATGTACTGAAAGATTTTGATTTTTCCGGCTACATACTGGATCACACTCAAATTAATGAATATCACTGCAATTGGAAAACATTCATTGAAGTCTATCTTGAAGACTATCATGTTGATCCATTTCATCCGGGGTTGAGTCATTTTGTAAATACTGAGAAACTCGATTGGGAGTTTAGCGATTGGTACAGTGTACAGACGGTTGCTATTGATAATAAATGCTTACAGCGACCAGGCAGCCCGGTGTATGCCAAATGGCACGAACAGGTTTTACAACAATGCGCAGGAAAAATGCCACCCTATGGTGCAATATGGCTGCTGTATTATCCTAATATCATGTTGGAATGGTACCCCCATACCTTAGTGATCAGCACGTTATTACCCACTGGGGTAGAGCGTTGCACGCATGTAGCTGAATTTTATTATCCGGAAGAAATTGCGCTATTTGAGCGGGATTTTGTCGAAGCAGAACAAGCTGCCTATAAAGAAACTGCAATGGAAGATGATGAGATCTGCAAATTAATGACTGCCGGTAGACGCGCATTATATGAGCAAAATTTGAATGAAACAGGGCCCTATCAAATACCGATGGAAGCAGGAATGGAACGCTTCCATCAATTCTTGCAACGTGAAATAGGGCCACATGTTTAAAAGCTATTTTGCTTGAAAATGTTATATCTTAGGATGAGTTAATGCGTTCTTTGTGGATGGTAGTGGCTGCATTTATGTTTGCTTGCATGGGCGTATTAGTCAAACTTGGCGCTGCTTATTTTTCCAGTACAGAGCTGGTGTTCTATCGTTCCCTATTTGGCGTGTGGATGACCTACTTGATTATCCGTTATTATCGCCTCTCAGTACGTACACCCCATTGGCGGATTCATTGTTGGCGTGGAATTACGGGTTTGGTCAGTCTGCTCATGTTTTTTTATTGCCTGACACAATTACCTTTGGCAACAGCTATTTCACTAAACTACACGTGGCCGCTTTTCGTGGCGTTGTTTTCCACCTTAATTCTGAGAGAACACATACATTGGCCATTAATCTGGGCTATTTTGCTCGGGTTTGTCGGCGTTATTCTTTTATTGCGCCCCAGCTTACCGGATGATCATTGGGTAGCCAGTTTAATGGGTATGGCTTCCGGTTTTTTTGCAGCGATTGCTTATATTAATGTCAAGCAGTTGGGTAATCTGGGTGAATCGGAATGGCATGTGGTATTTTATTTTACGCTGATTAGTACGCTACTGACCGGTATATGGTTGTTATTCACGACATTTAGTCCGATTACTTGGCATGGGTTACTGTTGCTGCTGGGCACTGGCATGACAGCGACATTGGCACAATTGGCCATGACACGTGCTTATCATCGCGGTGCTACATTGCTTGTAACCTCGTTAGGTTATAGTACCGTGCTATTTGCGAGTCTTTGGAGTATTTTGCTATGGAACGAAGTGTTGTCACCAGTTGCGTGGTTGGGAATGGGATTGATTATTCTGGGTGGATCACTCAGTGGTATTCTGAGTTTTAAACTGCCTGCCGCTATTGCGCAAAAATAACTTTACTGTTTTCATCTTGGAAGCAAAATTTGCACCATCCTATTTAATTGCCTATGATGAGCTTGTTATCATTTGAGGTGGAATCATGATTACTATCCAAAAAAAAGATGATCTGATTATTGTTGCAGTCATTGGTGAGTTTACGCTCACGGATTATAAAGAGTTTGAACAACAGGTGCTTTATCAGTCACACTTTGAGGGTAAAGGAAGTCTTTTATTCGATTGGCGTGACATGCTGGATTACACGGTGGATGTTGCATGGGAAGAAATAAAATTTATGCGGGATCATGGTAGTGATTTCAATCGTGTCGCTGTCGTTACTAATGACGAGTGGCAAGCTTGGGGTGCCTGGGTTTTCAATCTTTTTGTTAATGCGAACGTAACAGTGTTTAGTAACTATGAAGAAGCCGAGGAATGGGCTTCGGATACGGTGGATAATTAGCGGTTTATGATTTGGTGGTGCTAGAAGGGCTGCTCATCTATTAATAGCTCACGGATTTTTTTAAATAGTAAAAACACATGGATGAATTTGTATTTGCCAGAGTATTGCATGTGCTGGGTGTGGTTCTTTGGATTGGTGGTGTCGCCATGGTTACCACCGTGTTATTACCTACTTTGGCGCGCATGCAATCGGCAACTGAAGCGATGGCTTTTTTTGAACAGTTCAGAAAGCGATTTGCTGCACAAGCACGTTTATCGACATTATTTGTTGGGGTGACGGGTTTTTACATGGTGTATATACTGGACGCTTGGCAGCGTTTTACCCAATGGCAATACTGGTGGATGCATACCATGGTGTTGATCTGGCTACTATTTAGCATGATGTTGTTCGTCATGGAACCGCGTGCACGACGCCAGCAAACTATTACACCTCCACAGAAGAATATTTCCACAGAAACATTTATCAGAATCCAACGCAAACACTTGTTTTTACTCATATTAAGCCTGATTACTATCGCTGGTGCGGTTGCAGGTAGTCATGGCTGGTTGATTCCTGGAAATTGAACATGAGTTACGCTTTGCTAAAAATGATTCATGTAAGCAGTATTGTCGTGAGCTATCTGCTGTTTTTTTTACGTGGTGTCTGGTTAATGCAGGATTCGGCAAAGTTGCAGCAACGCTGGGTAAAAATTCTGCCACATGTGGTGGATACTATTTTGTTGACCAGTGCGGTTGCGCTAGCAATGATCATCCAGCAAAGCCCGTTCAGCGATTCCTGGTTGACAGCTAAAGTGATTGGCTTACTGCTCTATATCAGTCTTGGTGTGATAGCGATGCGATTCGGTAAAACCCGGAAAGCAAGAATTATCGCCTGGATAGCAGCTCAGTGCGTGTTTATCTATATTGTACTAGTCGCCCTTACCAAGAGTCCTGTATTGGGTATCTGGTAATCAGTAATTGAAACACGACGATTTGATGGATTTCTCATCTCTCCACCTTGAGAAAGCTCGCTATGATCAATCGCAAGACATATCGGATCTGGTTAATCTGACTTATCGTGGAGATCTCGGCTGGACCAGAGAAACGCATATTATTGGAGGTGACAGAACCAATCGGCAAGCAATAGAATCAGCGATGTGCAATCCTAATGCACATTTTCTTGTTGTTAATCTTCCTAAGATACTGGCTTCGTGTATCTATGTTGCGAAAGAAAAAGAGCATGCATACATTGGTTTTTTCTCAGTGCACCCTAGTTTGCAGGGAAGAGGGCTCGGCAAGTATGTTCTCGAACAGGCAGAAACATTCGTCTTACGAAATATGGAGATTCACAAGTTTGTTATGTTCGTAGTATCGCAACGCCGTGAGTTAATCGAATTTTACCAACGCAGAGGTTATTTCCGCACCGGTAGAATTGAAGCCTATCCATTGCACATGGGAATTGGTGTGCCAAGAATTGCCGGTTTGACGATTGAATATCTTGAGAAATTACTTGATTGAACGGAATATCATCTCGAAATAAGGCCACCGTAGCAAGTTATATATTTTAATAAGCATTATCTTTACGGACGACGATCCAAACGGTGCGTAGGATGATCCAGAGATCGAGCCATATGGACCAATTTTTGAGGTAATACAAATCGTGTTCGATGCGTCCTTTCATTTTTTCCAGCACATCGGTTTCACCACGCCACCCATTGACCTGAGCCCAGC
>WBZX01000509.1_pt1 | contig 35068 bp, 24 predicted proteins | sample 5204211 | NCBI WGS metagenome assembly WBZX01 (sample SAMN12344362, study PRJNA552823) | activated sludge metagenome | biome: Activated sludge suspended growth; feature: Nitrification reactor; material: Wastewater; isolation source: activated sludge from nitrification reactor of wastewater...
GAGTTGGAGCGTAGCCCGCAATGGCGGGTTGTCGGTCTGTTGGACGACAAAGTGGGCTTGCATGGTTTTCAGATCCACGGCGTTCCCATTTTGGGCGGGGTGGCGCAGCTGGCCGACTTTGCTGGTGCCATGCAGGTTGAGCAAATTATTATCGCACTGCCATCAGCCAAATACAGGGATAGGCAAAGGGTTGTACATGCTGCCACGGAGGCCGGGTTGTCTGTGTTGACCGTGCCCTCTTTCGAAGACCTAGTCAGCGGCAAAGTGAATGTCTCAAATATTCGTAAGGTCGAGGTAGAGGATCTTCTCGGGCGTGAACCGGTTGTGCTGGATGACGCAGGATTGCACGCACTGATTGAGCAGCATGCTGTGATGGTGACAGGTGCAGGTGGGTCGATTGGATCTGAACTTTGCCGTCAGATTGCCAGATTTCAGCCTTCCTTGCTGGTTTTATTCGATATCAGCGAGTTTTCGCTTTATCAGTTGGAGCAGGAGTTCTTGCAAAATTACCCCAAGCTTCGATTTGCCTGCGTGGTGGGAGATGTCAAGAACAGAGTCAGAATTGAAAGCGTTTTGCGGCAGTATAGACCGACAGTTGTGTTTCACGCCGCCGCCTATAAGCATGTACCCATGATGGAGAATGGTAACGCAGGCGAGGCTATACGCAATAACGCACTCGGTACATTGACTGTGGCTCGCGCATGTATCGCACATGATGTGCAGAAGTTCGTGCTGATTTCGACTGACAAGGCAGTCAATCCGACAAATGTCATGGGGGCCACCAAGCGCTTGGCCGAGATGGTCTGTCAAGGATTGCAGGGAACCGGGTTAACCAGGTTGCTGATGGTGCGGTTTGGCAATGTGCTGGGCAGCAGTGGCAGCGTTATTCCAAAGTTTCGTGAGCAAATCTCCCGGGGAGGGCCGGTCACGGTTACGCATCCGGAGATCACCCGGTTTTTCATGTCTATCCCTGAGGCTGCACAACTGGTGTTGCAGGCTGGATTAATGGGGCAGGGCGGGGAGATATTTGTGCTCGATATGGGTGAATCTGTACGTATCGCGGATTTGGCAAAAGAGATGATCCGGCTTTCCGGATTGAGTGAAGATGAAGTCAAGATCAGTTACACCGGACTTCGCCCTGGCGAAAAGCTGTATGAAGAACTGCTTGCCGATGATGAGCATACGCTACCGACACCGCACCCAAAATTGCGGATTGCCCAAGCCAGATCTGTTGACGAGGCCTGGGTGAACGAGATTGTCGAGTGGATTGAAAATAATACACTGGACGAATTCGCGGTTAAGCAGAAATTGCGCGAATGGGTAAACGAGTATCAGCCTGCCCAGCATGAAAGCAACAGTCTCGCGGTTGTGCCTGGATCCAACGCAATTCACTAAAATACTACATACTTGCCGATCTATATGAAAACTTCAGAGGCTCTGCTTGATCAGGCGACGATGCTTTGCGCCGCAGAAGATGTCGCCATTGCCATGCAGCGCATGGCAGATCAAATCACGGCAAAGCTGGCAGGTGAAAATCCGCTGGTGCTGTGTGTGATGAAAGGGGCGGTTGTCTTTGCCGGACAGTTGCTGCCCTTATTGAAGTTCCCGATAGGGTTTGACTATCTGCATGCCACGCGGTATCGCGACCAGACTCGCGGTGGCGAGCTTCACTGGGAATTTTTTCCACAAGGTGTTGCCGGGCGGCAGGTGCTGGTGCTGGATGATATCCTGGACGAAGGCCACACGCTGGCAGCAATTCGCGAACGCTGTCTGGCGGAAGGCGCAACCGGCTTTTATAGTGCGGTGCTGCTGGAGAAAATCCTGCCCCATGAGAAGCCGATTACGGCTGATTTTGTCGGGCTTCAGGTTCCAGACCGCTATGTGTTCGGGTGCGGCATGGACGTCAACGGACTCTGGCGCAATCTTCCCGCCATCTACGCCTTGCGCTGATCATTCGGGAAATACTCTAGTCGACAGATAGCGGTCACCGCGGTCGCAGACGATGGAAACGATGACCGCGTTTTCTACTTCCTGCGCAAGCTGAAGCGCAGCAAACAAAGCCCCGCCGGAAGATATTCCGGCAAAAATTCCTTCTTCGCGCGCCAGTCGGCGCGTGGTTTCCTCTGCATCGCTCTGCCCCACGTTGATCATACGGTCGATACGTGAGAAATCGCAGATCTTCGGCAGATACTCCATCGGCCATTTACGAATACCGGGGATCTGTGCACCTTCCTTTGGCTGCACGCCGACAATCTGGATGGCAGGGTTCATCTCCTTGAGATAGCGAGCGGTGCCCATGATGGTGCCGGTCGTCCCCATGCTGGAAACAAAATGAGTAATCCTGCCGCCGGTATCGCGCCAGATTTCAGGGCCGGTGCCCTCGAAATGCGCTTGTGGGTTATCCTGGTTGGAAAACTGGTCCAGGATGCGGCCGCGTCCTTCAGCCTGGAGCCGGTCGGCGGTGTCGCGAGCCGCCTCCATGCTGCCGGATTTTGGTGTTAATACAAGCTCTGCGCCATAGGCTTTCATGGTTTGACGGCGCTCTACACTCTGGTTCTCGGGCATGACAAGTATCAGTTTGTAGCCCTTGATGGCAGCGGCCATCGCGAGCGCGATGCCGGTGTTACCTGATGTGGCCTCGATCAGGGTGTCGCCGGGCTTGATCTCGCCGCGCGCTTCGGCACGCTGAATCATTAAAAGCGCGGGCCTGTCCTTGACCGACCCTGCAGGGTTGTTACCTTCCAGCTTGACCAGGATGGTGTTGGTGGTGCTGCCCGGCAGGCGTTGCAGTTTGACCAGCGGCGTGTTGCCGATAAAATTTTCCAGCGTTTTAAACATGTTTATTGGTTCCTGAACGCCAGAAAAACGGCATAGAGCCCGAGTCCGGTAAAGGCAATGAGCGACCATTGTGGAATGGTCAGGCCCAGCATCGTCCAGTCAATTGCAGAGCATTCGCCGGTGCCTTTGAATACCAGTTCCACTGCCTTGCGAAAAGGGAAGCGCTCGAAAATATAATCGAAACCGGCGCCGCATTCTGCCATGACTTCATCGGCATGACTCTGGATCCAGATATGACGCAAGGCAATGCCAGCACCTGCGGCGGCGGCGATGAACTGCAAGGCCGCGTGCACCTTGCGCCAGAGGCCGACAGGGTTATGGATCACCGCAATGAAAAAAATCAGCCCGAGCGCCATAAAAGCAATGCGCTGCGAAATGCACAAGGGGCAGGGCTCAAGGGTGTGTTTGAGCTGAATGTAAAGCCCGAAAGCGACGAGAGCAAAAGGGATGATACTTCCCCATAAATATGCGAGGCGACCGGAAAATAGTTTGTCCAGCATGTGAGAAACCCCAAGATTAAAGCCGTTAGTATAATCGACGTATCCCGGCAGATTTTAGTTCACTCGATCAAAAATATATTGCGTCTGGTCGGCCGATGTAAGGCTTGGCATCAAGTACGAGACCTGGTTTTGTTACATTCTGGCTGTCCCCGGATTGGAATAAATACTCAATCCAGCGACACCAGTTTTCCGTACGCCAAAAAGAATACGGCTTTGCGTACGGGTAATCCCTCGCCGATAAACAGCCCGGCATAACGCTCTAGTTGTGGACGGTACTGCCGGGCTTCCTCAATGAGTGTGTCGAGCGCCGGGTTGCTACCCAGGTCGGTGGATTTGTAATCGATGATCCAGCGTGTGCCGTTATCGATGAAGGTGCGGTCGATAATGTGCGTGCCGATGCACTTGTTGTCGGCTGCCATCAGGATGAGTTCCGATTCTGCCTGTGGCCGGGTGGCGAGCACCCAGCGCCCGGCTTCGCTATTCATGGTCGTGCTGAGTGCGGCAATGACGCGTGCTGCCCCTTGTCGTGCGGCGTTGTCCTGATGGCCGCATTGCTGCAGCCAGCGCACCATGGCAGGCGACAGGGTCGCAATGCGGTGATGGTCCCATCCATCCAGCCCGGATTGTGCAATCAATTCCACATAGCGATGCGCCAGCGTCCCGATATCAGCTTCCAACTGATGATGCGTGGCTTCTTGTTCCGATGATTCTGCAGGTGCGGCGCAATCGATAGTGGTCCGGCTGTATTTCAGCGCGGCCGGTGCTTCTGCTTGCGTGCGCCGGATCAGTGCGGGGCTGAAGCTTGCATTGTCCATAGTGGCTTCGGTCGAACTGGGCGCCGCTTCGGCAAAGCGGTGTGCAACCGTTGGCCATAGCAGCCCCAGCGGGGTGCCAGCTGCCACTCTGGGCTCGCCGCCGCTGTCACGCCTGGCCACTCCTACCAGATGCAGGCTGCGGATGGCGCGGGTGGCGGCAACATACAGCACCCGAGCGTCTTCGTTGGCAGAGCGTTCCTTTTCCAGCAGGCGCAGGTAATCGTAGATGGCCGGGGTGTTTTTGCGCTGGCTTCTGGGGATCATTGGTGCAGCGACCAGTTCGGTCTCGCCATGATCCAGAGGCACCTCTTCCCACAATACCAGCGGGCTGTCGTCGCCCCGGCTGTCGCGATGCAGCCCGGGCAGGATGACGGTGTCGAACTCCAGCCCCTTGGATTTGTGTATGGTCATGAACTGCAGGCGACCGCTGGCGGCTGTGTCGGCTGCTGCATAGAGTTTTTCAGCCTCTTCCGACAGTTTGGCGAGTTCGCCATTGGCATCCAGCCGCCCGATGAGATCAAGCAGCGCTTGGACATCGTTGACATCGCTGGCTTCCCACAAGCACTGGGCGCCCCCCAGCGTCAGCCAGACACCCTCTATCCAGCGCCTCAGCGATTGGCGGCCACGGTTGGCCAGAGCTTCCGCAAGAATGCCGCGTACATGCAATAGTCGTTGCTGACCGTCCTGCGACATGCGCCCGATGTGCGCCGGATCGTTCATGAGCGACCAGATGGTGGCACGGTGGTTATCCGCTGCCAGTATGTGCAAGTCGGCCAGTGTGAGACCACACCAGGGAGCCCGCAAAATGGCCAGCCAGTTGATGCGGTCGGCACGGTGGTGCAAGGCATGGGTGAGGGCGAGTAAATCCTGAATCACCTGCCGCCCAGCAAGCGCTTCGATTTCCACGGCCTGAAAGTGAATATGTTTGTGGTACCTGCGGATATTGGCGACTAGTGCCGTCAGATGGCTGCGCGCCCTGACCAGGACGGCGATGGTCCGGTCCGGATTGGTTGCGTCGAGTTTTGTGATCAGGCGGGCAAGAACAGTCGCCTCCATGTTGGCCATGACATCGCTGGCGGTCCCGCTCTCGGCCACCAGTGGGTGCACATACACGCCATCATCCGGCAACGGCGTACGCGTGGCGGCAAAGGGCCGGTAGCGTATGCCACCGCTGGTGGCGTTGTCGTATGCAGGAAATACGCCAGCAAATGCAGTATTGACCCATTCGACCACTGCCGGGCAGGAGCGGTTGTTGCGCGTCAGGCTCAGGCGTTCGAGCATCAAGTGGCCGATGCCGGATTCGGCTACCTTGAGAAACAAGCCGACCTCTGCCTTGCGGAAGCGGTAAATCGATTGCATGGGGTCGCCCACGCAGAATATCGTTCGACCATCGTCGGGCTGCCAGCCTGTGGTGAGCTTTTCCAGCAAGCGTACCTGAGACGGACTGGTGTCCTGAAACTCGTCCACCAGCAGGTGCTGGATGCGGTAATCCAGACGTAACGCCAGATCAGTGGGGGCTGTATCTTCCCCCAGCGCAGCCAGGGCGCGACGGGCGATTTCGACGAAATCGACTTCTCCCGCCTCCTGGAAGACCGCGGTCAGGTGAGCGGCAGCCAGGCGCAACAATGCTGCCAGGCTGCCAATCATGCGCCACTCGGCACCGTCATGGTCGGGCTGAGGCAATGTGCGGATGCGTGCCAGCGGTTGTGGGCTGGGGAGCGCTGCCATGATTTCAGCCAGTGCCTCCTTGTGTGATTTGCTCGCTTCGCCTGGCGGAAAACCTTGTCTCACGGTCACAGACTTGCGCCATTCATCCTTTTGCGTCAGCAGCAATTCGCACAGAGCTCGCCACATCGGCAATGCCTCAAGCGTGGCCGGGATGGGGGTTTCCCAGTCGATCAGCAGGGCGACCGTGTCATCGCAAGGCAGGTTTGATGCGGCATAGCGTGCCAACGGCATAAGCTGGCTTTGCACTCTGGCGTTGATCGATGCCTCGGCGCGCTCGAGGTCTTGCCGGATCAGGTGGCGCAGGGCGCTTTCGGCTTCTTCCTGAATCGGCTGATGTGCGGCGTGTGCCAGCCATTGATCGCGTCTGGCGAGCATGTCGGCCAGTAGTTGCGAGAGCTTGCCGGTGTCGTTATCGAGATAGCTCAGTGCATCAGCAATCGGTGTCATGCCGCTGCCGGTTTCGTGCTCCAGCATTGCCAGGGTGCGAAGCGCGGCCTCACGGTAATGGATGGAGGCATCGTCGCTGACTGCTGGCTGCCCGCCCAGACGGCTCAGCAGCGGCATTTGCCTTGCCAGCAGGCTGCACAGCGAGTCGATGGTGTTGATACGCAGCCGCGCCGGTTGTGCCAGCAAATCCCAGTGCCGTGAATTTGACCGTGCCAGCGCGTCCAGCGCCAACTGGCGAGTCACCTGCTTGTGGGGTTGGGTCACCGGTTGCTGGTCGGCCGCGTCTTGCAGGCTTTGCAGCACGCGCCCGCGCATTTCGGCTGCGGCCTTGTTGGTGAAAGTGATGGCGACGATCTCTTCCGGTTCGCTGACGCCGGAAAGCAGCTTGAGATAGCGTTGCGTCAGCAGTTCGGTCTTGCCGGCCCCGGCTGGGGCTTCGACAATGAAAGAAGCGGGCTCGATCGCACGTCGGCGATTGTCCGCATCCTGCTGCAGAAGATCTGGATGATTCATGCTTTTATCGTACCATGCCGCGCGTGCGGTCCAATCTGATAAACTTCTCGCATGATTACACTCAATATTCAAAACAATCTTGTTTCCGCCGCTGTCCTTGGCGAATTTACCCTGACTGATTTTCGCGAGTTCGAGGAGCAGTTGCGCTATGTCCTGCAATTCAATGGTCAGGCACGGCTGCTGCTGGATCTTCGCGATATGGTGTCGATGACGTTGGATGTCGCACTGGAAGAATTGCGGTTTACCCGCGAGCATCCGCAGGCCTTTGACCGGATTGCCGTGGTGGCAGAAGATACCTGGACGCAATGGCGGGCGCTGCTGACAAATCTCTTTGTCGATGCCGAAATCCAGCCTTTTACGGATAGCGAGCAGGCCCAGGCTTGGCTCGCCGCGTAAGGTAGCGATTTCTAGCGGGTTAGAGGATAAATATGTCCTGTATTAACATTTGCTGATATACTGATCATATTCAGTATCAAGCAAAGGAGATACAGCATGGCCGAACAGTCCGCGGAAACTCCGAAAGACGCGCCACTCTACCAGAAGCGTATCCCTATCTACACCCGGACGGTCAAGGGACGTTTCCGCCGATTCAAAACCGGCTTGCTACTGCTGGCGTTTGCTGTTTATTTCCTGTTGCCCTGGCTGCCTTGGGCGCGCCCCAGCGGGGCCCAGCAGGCGGTCATGTTCGACATGGTGTCGCGCCGCTTCTTCATTTTCGACCTGGTGATCTTCCCGCAGGATATTTTCCTGCTCTCGTTACTGCTGTTCATCTCAGCCGTTTTGCTGTTTTTTGTAACGGGCCTGATCGGTCGGGCCTGGTGCGGCTATTTCTGCTTCCAGACCTTGTGGACGGATGCGTTCATGCTGATTGAGCACATCATTCAGGGCGAACGCCCTGCCCGCATACGGCTTGCCAAACAACCGTGGAATATAGAGAAAATTCTCAAGATCGGCGGCGCGCGAATGCTGATGTTGCTGATATCGTTCTGGACCGGGTTCACCTTTGTTGCCTATTTCAACCACACGCCTGATTACCTGTTCCGCTTTTTTAGCGGAGACTCGGTTTCCACGGCTTATTTCTCGGTTTTTGCACTCACCATCTCGACTTTTCTTGCCGGTGCGCTGGCACGTGAACAAGTCTGTATTTATATGTGCCCGTATGCGCGTTTTCAGAGCGTGATGTACGAGCAGGATACGCTGGTACCTGCCTACAATGATAAACGCGGGGAGGGGATTGCTGGTCGTATTGTGCCGAGGACAGGGGTGCATACGCTGGAAGAGCGGCATGCCAAGGGCCACGGCGATTGCATTGATTGCAGCTATTGCGTGCAGGTGTGCCCGACCGGAGTCGATATCCGCAATGGGCTGCAGCACCAGTGCATTTCATGCGGGTTGTGTATCGACGCCTGCAACACCATCATGGATTCGCTGGGTTGGGAGCGCGGGCTGATCCGCTACGACTCCGAGCGCAATCTGCAGCAACCTGTTCCAGCAAAACCGCATCTCGATTTTATGCGGCTCAAGGTATTGGGCTATGCAGGAGCATTGGCGCTGATGGTCGGGGTGCTGGTGTACAACTTTGCCTCGCGCACACCGTTCGAGGTTCGCATTTTTCAGGTGAGGCAGCCTTTATTCGTAAGAATGTCGGATGAGACGGTGCGTAATCGTTATGAAATCCACCTCGTCAATAAATCGCAGTACGACGAAAACTACCGGATTCAGGCGGAAGGCATTCCCGCCGAGGCACTGAAGATGGATGCCCGCAACCCGGTGCATATCGCGGCTGGCAAGGATCTGCGTTTCCCGGTCAAGGTCGATCTTTCGGAACACGATGCAAAGCGCGTCGAGAAATTCAATTTTATCGTGACGCCGCAATCCCACCCTGGAGCGGGCGAAGTGCGCAAGGTAAGCTTTGATTCAGATGAAAAGGAGCACCACTCCCAAGCGCAAAGCGCATTAGGGGTCGATCAGTCCGCAGCGCATGGCCATCAGCGCCAGGTCTGCAGAGGTCGAGGCCGAGAGCTTTTGCTTGATGTTGTAGAGATGAGTGCCTACCGTGCGCGGGCTCAGGTTGAGAGTCTCGGCAATCTCGTTGGTTGTATTGCCTTTGGCCAGCGAGATGAACACTTCAAACTCGCGTGCCGACAGCACATCGACCGGATTCTTTTCGCCCGATAACTGCTGGATCGCCATCTGCTGTGCGATGCCGGCTTCCAGATACATTTTCCTACCGGCTACGGTGCGGATGGCCTTGATCAGTTCTTCTGCGGCGCTGCGCTTGGTCAGGTAGCCCAGCGCACCTGCACTCAAAACCCGCTTGGGATGTACTGAATCCTCGTGCGCCGACAACACCAGTATTTTGGCCTGGGGATCGCGGGCCATAATGCGCTCGATCGCTTCCAAACCTCCCAGCCCCGGCATGGTGATATCCATCACGACAACATCCGGTTGATGTTCGGTGTACAGGCGGATCGCCTGCTCGCCGCTCTCGGCTTCGGCGACAACCTTGATATCGGTCGCCGACTCCAACAACAACTTGAAGCCCATGCGTACGACCGCATGATCGTCTACCAGCATGACATTGATGATGCTCATACAGGAATCTCCACCTTGATGCTTGTCCCGTTACCGGGCAAGGATTCAACCTCGAATGTACCGCGCATGGACTGCACCCGCTCGCGCATGCCCAGCAATCCGAAGTGCTTGGTCTGGTCAACATTGCACATGATCATGCCGACCCCGTTATCTGCAATGGTCAGTCGGACAGCATCTTCTGCCGGCAGTTCCAGCCTGATCGTCATCTCGCTCGCTTGTGCATGGCGTAACGCGTTGGTCACGGCCTCCTGCACGATGCGGTAAATATTGATATTGAGCGCCTCGCCCAAGCTGTCAAGATTGCCCGAGAATTCCAGTTTGAAACTGACTTCGGGGTGCTGGCTCTGCCATTCGGTCACTGAATCTCGCATGGTTTCGGCGAGGCCGAGGTTGTCGAGCACGCCGGGGCGTAGCTGCCGGATAATGTTATGCATGCCGTCGTAAATATGGTTGGCGGCCGCGACAATGGTTTGCGCGTAGCCGTCGATATCCGGCATGGCCTCGCGGGTCTTGTTGCCGATGGCGACGGCAAAAGTCTTGATCGCGGTGACGTATTGCCCGAGTTCGTCGTGCAACTCGCGTGCCAGCGAGCGACGCTCTTCTTCGATGTGGCGCTGGATGAGCTGGGTCAGCTGGCGGTTTTCATCCAGCTTGCGCTCGGCATCCTGTGCGCGTTTGCGTTCGGTAATGTCGCGCATGGTGCAAATCTCGCCGATGACGCGATCATCGTGTGGATCAACCATGGGGGCGGCCGATAATGCGACATCCAGCAGCCGCCCGTCGCGGGTCAGGCGCTGGGTTTCGAAACTTTCAATCAGGCGACGCTCGGCAATGGCGGCCAGATTTTGCTTGAGCTCGTTCTCATGGCCTTCCGGGGTGAGCAGAGAGGCGGAGCGGCCAATGATTTCGTTTGCCGTGTAGCCGAACAAGCGCTCCGCTGCAGGGTTCCAGAACGAAATATTGCCGTCCATATCGTGGATCAGGATGGCATCGCCGGTCTGTTTGACGATGAGCGCCAGTCGGCGGTTTTCTTCCGTGCTGCGTTCCAGCGACTCTGCCATCCGGTTGAGGTTTTGGCCGATGCGGGCAAATTCAGGCAAGGCAGCCTCTTGCAGGCGTACGGTCAGGTCTCCCTGTTCCATGCGGTTAATGGCACCGAGGATGCTGCCAATGGGGTGAAGGGCTCGCCCGAGTACCCAATAGACCATCCCATTGATCAGCAGGAAAAAACCGATGCCGATCCACATCAGTGTCTGAAATCCGCGCCATGCTTCGCGGATGGCGCCTGTGGAGTTCGAGGCGATTTCAAGGATGCCGAATCTGACGCGGCGCTGTATGACCTCGGGGGCCGGTTCTACCAGCTTGATGAACCAGTGGGGAGGGTTGATGTCGGTGTAAAATTTCGAAGGCGGTGATGTATACAGTACACGGCCATATAAATCATAAAGGGTGATCCGGTTGCTGCGAACATACCCTAATGAAATCAGAAAGTTGTTCAGGACCTCGTGGGTGTATCCCAATTCCGGGCTCATCTGTGAGTTGATGATGACGGTATTAAGCAGTTGCACGGTGACACGAGTGGCGGCCTCAACACCTTCGCGAATCGAAGTGCGGGTCGCGCTGATGACCACCCAGCCTGCCAGCAGCATGCCTGTCAGCGAAATGGCAGTAATCAACAAGTTGAGGCGGAAGCGTAGGCTCATGGACGGATTTTACCTGCTAGAATGACGTTACACCTATTTTACTAATAGCTTTAACGAGGGGAAGTTATGTCGAGGAAGCATCCTGTCATTGCCGTGACCGGTTCGTCCGGTGCGGGCACAACCACGGTCAAGCGCGCGTTCGAAAATATTTTCCGCCGGGAGAAAATCAATGCCGCCCTGATTGAAGGAGACAGTATGCACAGCCTTGATCGCATGGCTTTTCGCGTCGCTGCCGATGAGGCTGCCAAGGCGGGTAACAATACATTCAGCCATTTTGGCCCGGAGGCTAACCACTTCGATAAACTCGAAGAAACATTCCGCATCTATGGCGAAACCGGCATGTGCCAGCGCCGCTTCTACATTCATAGCGAATCGGAAGCCAAGGAGCACAACCAGCACTTTGACCGCACGGATCTCGTACCCGGTACATTCACGCCATGGGAGCAGATCGAGGCCGATTCCGATTTGCTGTTTTACGAAGGCCTGCACGCGTTGGCGACTGACGGCAAGATCGATATGGCTAAATATGTCGATTTCTGCGTAGGGGTAGTGCCGGTCGTCAACCTGGAGTGGATTCAGAAAATCCATCGCGACAAGATCGAGCGCGGCTACTCGGCCGAGGCAACGGTCGATACCATCATGCGGCGCATGCCTGATTACATCAAGTTCATCGTGCCGCAGTTCACGCGTACCGATATCAATTTCCAGCGTGTGGCGACAGTCGATACCTCCAATCCCTTCATCGCCCGCGACATTCCCACGCTGGACGAGAGCTTCGTGATCATCCGGTTCAAGGAACCCAAAGGCGTCGATTTTCCCTACATGCTCAACATGATTCCAAATGCGTTCATGTCGCGTGCCAACACGCTGGTGGTGCCGGGTGGCAAGATGAGCTTTGCGATGGAAATCATTCTGGGCCCGATCCTTTCGGAATTGATCGAAAACAAGAATAAATGAACAGGAGCGCTCGGCCTGCCAATAAGGCCGGACAGGGATTTCATGAAGATTACCGGTATCCTGCACGCCACGGTTATTTCATCGGATCTGGCCCGTTCGCGTGCTTTCTTTGAAGGCATACTGGGGCTGAATCCCAGAGCCGATCGGCCGAAAATGAGTTTCGACGGCATCTGGTACAACCTCGGCCCCAACCAGCAATTGCACCTGATGCTGCTGCCCAATCCAGACGCCGGCATGCAACGGCCGGCGCATGGCGGGCGCGACCGGCATACCGCGCTCGCCGTTGAGGATGTCGACGGCTTGCGCGTCAGGCTGGAAACTGCAGGCATTCCCTACACCCGCAGCCAGTCCGGACGGCCAGTGATTTTTTGTCGCGACCCGGATGAAAACGCGTTTGAATTTATTGGTGTAGATCCGGCGGTTTAGATACCAATCACATCTTTCCAGAGCGCGCTCACTGCCGCGCGCACATCGGCATGCTGATCGCTGATTCTTGCTATTCCCGTTCCCTGAAGGCGCTCACGGTGCTGGTCCTGGCGATATTTTCGGTAGGCGCCGGCGACTTGCCTGCCTAGATCGCTGTCGATCAAGCCCAGTTGGCCAGCCAGTTCCAATAGCGCAATATTGCCGATGTTGGCAGTCAATCCAGCGTGGTCGTGCGCATGTGCCAACACCAGATACTGCACGATAAATTCCACATCGACGATGCCGCCGGTATCGTGTTTGAGATCGAACAGATCGGTATTGTTGCGATGGCCATCGTGCATTTTCTGGCGCATCGCAGCGATTTCTTCGCGTAGTTTCTCCGTGTTACGCGGTTGCTGCAGAATCTCCAGCCGGATGTGTTCGAACATGCGGCCGACTTCGGCATCGCCTGCACAGAATCGGGCACGGGTCAGTGCCTGGTGTTCCCAGACCCACGCTTTCCCTCTCTGGTACTCGGCAAAAGCGTCAATCGAACTGACCAGCAATCCACTGGCACCATCGGGCCGCAAGCGCAGGTCGGTCTCAAAGAGTTGCCCGGCAGGCGTGAGGCTGTTGAGCCAACTGTTGATGCGCTGCCCGAATCGGGCATAGTTTTCTCCCGCTTCGGGTGCCGTGTCGTTGTAGAGAAAGACGATATCGAGGTCGGAAGCATAGCCCAGTTCCTTGCCGCCCAGTTTGCCGTAGCCGATGATGGCAAACGCAGGGGTTTCCCTGTGACGGTTGCGTACCCCCGGCCAGGCATGCCGGATGACCGCATCCAGGATGACGTCGGCCAGCGCGCTCAAGTCGTCCGAGAGTTTTTCCAGCGGTAGCGTACCGGCAAGATCCTGGGCCGCAAAACGGAAAGTCTGCGCATGGCGGAAGTGGCGCAGCACATCGAGTTTGTGCTCGACATCCTCGCCGCAATCGGTCAGCGCGCTCTCCAGTTCGGCGGCGAGCCTGCCGAAATCCGGTCGGGCGTAGAGATTTCGCGTATCCAGCAGTTCATCCAGCAAAATCGGATGCTGGGCGAGGTAATTGGCTAGCCACGGGCTTGCCGAGCATAGCGTGCAAACCTGCTGCAATGCCTGTGGATATTCGGCGAGCAAGGCAAGGTAGCTGGCGCGGCGGCAGATGGTTTCGAACAGGGTCAAGCCGCGAGCCAGCGTATCATCCGGGTTGGACTGACTGGCGGCAGCAGCAATCAACTGCGGCATCAGTGTGTCGAAACGTTCGCGGCTGGTTTGCGGCAATTGCTGGTAGCGTGCGCTGCCATGCAACTGTTGCAGGCGCTGCTGCGATTCGGCAGGGCGGCGATAGCCCAGCTCCGCCAGTCGATCCTGTGACGCTTCGTCACCGAGAGCATGCGGCCAGAGCTTGGCAAGCGGATGTGCCTCGCTGTTTTTTTCTTCTGCGAATACCAGGCTGAAATGACGCTCGACTTTTTCTCGATGGGCATTGAGTACGGTTTCCAGCGCAGCCCAGTCGGGGTAATTCATTCCTGATGCGAGCCGGGCACGATGATCTTCGTCTGGCGGCAACATCTGCGTCTGGGCATCCTGCAGGTATTGCAACCGATGTTCCAGATTGCGCAGAAAAACATAGGCCTCGCTCAGTTCTGCGACGGTTTGCGATGGCAGCAGGCCTTTTTTCTCCAGCAGAGCCAGTACTGCTAGTGTCGGGCGGATTTGCAACTCGCGTTGCTGACCGCCGCGAATGAGCTGGAACACCTGGGCAATGAATTCGATTTCGCGGATACCGCCTGGGCCCAGCTTGATGTTGTCGTGCATCTCGCGCCGGTTGACCTCGCGCTGGATCTGCGCCTTCAGGTCGCGCATCGAGGCATAGGCGCCATAGTCCAGGTACTTGCGAAATACAAATGGCCGCAGCAAATCCTGCAGTTCCTTCTCCGGCCCGGCGATGACGCGCCCCTTGATCCATGCGTAGCGTTCCCACTCCCGCCCCTGGTTCTGGTAATACTCTTCCAGTGCGGCAAAGCTGCCGACGAGCGGCCCGCTATCACCGTAAGGCCGTAGTCGCATATCGACGCGAAAGACAAAGCCTTCGGCCGTGGTTTCGCCTATGGTTGCGATCAGTTTTTTTCCCAGTCGGGTGAAGTATTCGTGGTTGGAAATCGGCCGGGTGCCATTGGTTTCGCCATCTTCGGGGTAAGCGAAGATCAGGTCGATATCGGACGACACGTTCAATTCCCGCCCGCCAAGCTTGCCCATGCCGATCACGATCAAAGGCTGGGTGTTGCCGCTGCCGTCCATTGGGTCGCCATACAGTGCGCGTTGCCAGCCGGTCAGTCGTGCCAGTGCGACATCAACGGCAACTTCTGCGAGCAGGGTGCAGGTTTCTACGACCTCCGGTAAATGCGCGAGGCCGTTGAGATCGCGCACGATCAGACGCAGCATGACATGGCGGCGTAATTTGCGCAGGGCGGATTTCAGCGCGGCTTCGTCTGTGATGGCAAAATTGCCCAGAAAATCGCGCATCGCCTGCGCGTCCCAGGCTTGTTCGATTCCGGCCAGCAAGGGGTCGAGCAGGCTGGGGTCTGCATCCAGCATGCGTGCGAAAAATGGGCTGCAATCGCAGGCGTGCTGAATCCGTTTCTGGTGTGGCGCGTTGACGGGCATGGTTATCAATTTCGTGATGGCTGGATCATCTGGATTCTACCTTTCCTGCGCGATTTCAAGCGATTATCGCGGCTCTGGGCAGCGCATGTTCTTTCAGGCAGCTAGCGCACCAGCATCAGGTTGGCGTAAGGAGAAACCCAGGTGGCATCGGGTTCGTAGTTCTCCACCCAGTCCGGTACGGCTGCCGCTGGCATGGGGCGGGCAATGCCGTAGCCCTGTGCCAGTTCGCAGTTCATTGCCAATAGCTTGACGCCGTGTTCGGCGGTTTCCACGCCTTCGGCAATCACTTTGCGATTGAATTCGCGCGCGAGGCTGATAACGCCAGCGACGATCGCCAGGTCTTCCGGATCGCGCAGCATGTCGCGGACGAATGATTGGTCGATTTTGACCATATCGGCTGGCAGACGGCGCAGGTAGGTCAGGGATGAGTAGCCCGCACCGAAATCGTCGAGGGCGAAAGACACCCCCAGCGTCGAGCGGCAATGGCTAATCAAGGTGCTGACGCTGGTAAAGTCTTCCAGCGATGCCGATTCCGTAATTTCCAGTTCCAGCATCGATGAAGGCATGTTGGGGTATTTGGCCAGTAATTCGGTCAGGCGCTCGGTAAAGTCGGGCTGCATCAGGTGGCGGGCATTGATGTTGACGCTGACCGGCAGGTAGATGCCATGCTTTTGCCACTGCTGCATCTGTCGTAGTGCTTCTTCGATGACCCACTCGCCGATGCCGATCGAAATGTCATGGTCTTCGACGGTTGGCAGGAATTCCATGGGGCCGCGGAGGCCGAGTTCAGGATGCTGCCAGCGAATCAGGGCTTCGAAGCCGATGATCTTGCCGTGGCGCATATTGACCTTGGGCTGGTAGTAAAGGCGGAACTCATGGTTCTTGAGGCCTGCCTGGATCGTATCCAGCGCCTCATTTCGCGCACGGGTCTGACGATCCTGCTCGGGGTTGTACAAGTGATACACATTCTTGCCGCCGAGTTTTGCCTGATACATGGCCTGGTCGGCATGGCGCAACAAGAGATCGGGCTTGGCCTCGTCCGGTGGGCAGATCGTCAGCCCGGCGCTGGCCGAGATCGTCACCGATTCGCCATTGATGAGGTAGGGCGAGGCGATCAGTCCGAGCAGGCGATCCATGGTCTGGCCGCATTCTTCAGGGGATTGCAGGTCGCACAGCAAAATGGCGAATTCGTCACCGCCGAATCGGGCGATGGTGTCGCCAACGCGCATGCTGCCGCGCAGGCGATGCGCCAACTGGATCAGCAACTGATCGCCTGCCTCGTGCCCCAGATTGTCGTTGACGGGCTTGAAGCCATCCAGGTCGAGATAGCACACGGCGATGATGCCGTTGGTGCGTTCGCTATGGGCCAGCGCCTGCTGTAGCCGGTCGGAGAACAGCACGCGATTGGGGATCTGAGTGAGCGGGTCGTGGTATGCCATGCGCTCCAGCTTTTTCTGCTGCTCGACGATGTGCGTGACATCGGAAAAAACGCCGACATAGTGGACGACCGCACCATGCTCATCGGCCACCGAGAATATATCGAGCTCGGCCGCAAACGATACGCCATCACGCGTGACCAACCGGGCTTCGCCCTGCCATGCGCCATTGGTCTTGAGCGTATTCCAGATATCGACAAAGAAATTGTTGTCGGGTGGCGGCGCGAGCAGGTCGCGAGCAATTTGATCAAAGGATTCTTCACGACTGTAACCGGTGATGGTGCTGAACGCCGCATTGGATTCGATGATGCGGCCTGTATGGTCGGTAATGAAAATCGCGTCGTGAGCATGTTCAAAGACTGTAGCCGACAAGCTCAGACGTTCGGTATTGGCTTGCAGTGTTTGCACCATCTCACGCAGATTACGGCGCATCTTGAGCATATGAGCCATCAGGGTGTCTGCTGGTGCTTGCAGGCCATCTTCTTCGAGGTTGCCGACAGAAATACGGCGGACCAGATCGCTGGCGATGTCGGGGTCGCCGCCAAGCGGTTTCAGCACGAAATGACGGAGCAGGAAAATCACCAGCCCGACCAGCAATGCGCTGAGCCCGACAAATATAAACAGCAGGCTGTATGATCGGGTGATACTCTGGGTGCGAGCTTCACTGCCCGGGTAGGTCAGGACAACCTCGAAATCCCATTCGGGGATGGGCGTGCGGACTTGTAGCCAATCACCGTCGCCAGCCTGTATGATTTGATCGGCCTTGATGGGCGATATATGTGCCGAGAGAAAGGAGATGTGCTTGTTGGCATCCAGCACGGCGGCAAAACCTGACTTGAGCAAGCGTGTTTTTTCAACGGATTCGCGCAGCGGTTGCATATCGACCTTAAAGCCCACATACCACGCGCCGATGACATTGCCGCCGCCGTCGAACATGGGCTCGTAGCCTGTGATGTATGGGGTGCCGAGAATATCGACCACACCATAAAACGGTTTCCCTTGGTGCAAAAAGCCGATGGCCTTGCCCTGTGGGTTCAGTTGGGTGCCAACCGCCCGGCTACCGTCGCTCCGTCTGACATTGGTTGAGATGCGAACAAAATCATTGCCGGTTTTGACAAACAGGGTGGCGGTGCCATCCATCATGGATGTGACGTTGTCGACCAGCCCAAAATGATTGGCCTGAATTTGCCCACCCAGCATCAGGTTGGGGATTGTTTTTTCGTCAACCTTAATCGTACCGTCGATTCTTGGCAGGCCGAACTGGTTTTCGCCTGATTCCTTGAGCAGTCGCATCGATGCGACGACGCGCTCCATCATCAGTTGTTCGCTCACTTTCAGCAGGCGCGTCAAGGCCTCCGCCTGGCGGTGAGCATCATTTTCAACGTTGCTCATCTCCTTCAAATATTCACGCTGGGTCAGCACGAACATACCGGCCAATGCGATCAATACGATCGGGAGCAAGAACCGTTGAAGCGTGGAATAAATTTTCAAATTTTTGACCTTATCGTTATGCAGGGGATGTTAAAGCAACATTTGGTAAAGTGCTAGTGTTCTCAAGACATTAGAACTGGAATTTGATGGGCAGGGTACAATAGCAGCTATGCAAGCGCTTTATTCATACAGACCCTATTGGGCCAAACGCTTTGGCACTGCGCCATTTTTACCGATGACTCGTGCCGAAATGGACATTCTTGGCTGGGATTCGTGCGATGTTATCCTGGTGACGGGTGATGCCTATATCGACCACCCCAGTTTTGGCATGGCGCTGATCGGACGTTTGCTGGAGGCGCAAGGTTTCCGCGTCGGCATCATCGCCCAGCCAGACTGGCAGACCGCCGATGCCTTCAGGCAGTTGGGCAAACCCAATCTGTTTTTTGGTGTGACGGCAGGCAATATGGATAGCATGGTCAATCGCTACACCGCAGACCGAAAAATTCGCTCGGATGATGCCTATACGCCCAATGGCGAGGCAGGCAAGCGCCCCGATCGTGCGGTACTGGTGTATGCGCAGCGCTGCCGCGAGGCTTATCCCGATACGGCGCTGGTCATTGGCAGCATAGAGGCAAGCCTGCGTCGGATTGCGCATTACGATTACTGGTCGGACAAAGTGCGCCGTTCAGTGCTGGCAGATAGCAAGGCCGATTTACTGATTTTTGGTAATGCCGAGCGCGCCCTGGTGGATTTGACGCATCGCCTGGCCAGAGGGGAGAACATTCGCGACATCACCGATCTGCGAGGGACAGCATTTCTGCGTAAATCCATCCCGGAAGACTGGCTGGAAATCGCCTCTACCCAGATGGACCGGCCGGGCAAGCTGGATGCGCATGCCGACCCATATGCGATGCAGATGGGCGAAGGTGCGGCCTGTGCGACGAATGCCGAGCCGGAGCCGACCGGGCAGGTGATTGCTATTCACCGCCCGGCCAGGGTTCCGCGAGAGCGGCAAGTCGTTCGCCTGCCCGATTACGAGCAGGTTTCGGTGAACCCGGTGATGTACGCTCACGCTTCACGCGTGCTGCACCTCGAATCCAATCCGGGCAATGCCCGCGCGCTGGTGCAGCGCCACGGCGACCGGGAAGTCTGGCTCAATCCGCCGCCGATGCCGCTGACCACCAGGGAGATGGATTACATCTACGACCTGCACTATGCGCGCAATCCGCACCCGGCATACCAGGGCGCAAAAATTCCAGCATGGGAAATGATCCGGTTTTCGATCAATATCATGCGGGGCTGCTTTGGAGGTTGCACATTCTGCTCGATTACCGAGCACGAAGGGCGCGTCATCCAGAGTCGCTCTGAAGCCTCGATTTTGAAAGAGATTGAGGATGTTCGCGATAAGGTCGAAGGTTTTACCGGGATTATTTCCGATCTTGGCGGCCCTACGGCCAATATGTACCGCCTTGCCTGCAGGAGCAAGAAAATCGAATCTGCCTGCCGCAAACTTTCGTGCGTTTATCCGGATATTTGTGAAAATATGCAGACCGACCATAGCGCGCTGATACAACTGTACAGAAAGGCACGCGCTATACCGGGCATCAAAAGAATCCAGATTGGTTCTGGCCTGCGTTACGATCTCGCCGTCAAATCGCCCGAATACGTCAAGGAACTGGTGCAACACCATGTCGGCGGCTATCTGAAGATCGCCCCCGAGCATAGCGAAGAAAACGTCCTTTCCAAGATGATGAAACCAGGCATGGGCGCATACAACGAATTCAAGGCCATGTTCGAAAAGTTCAGCAAGGAAGCAGGCAAGGAGCAATACCTGATCCCTTACTTCATCGCGGCGCACCCGGGAACGACAGACGAGGACATGCTCAACCTGGCACTATGGCTGAAAGCCAATAACTTCCGCCTGGATCAGGTGCAAACCTTCACCCCCACACCGATGGCCATGGCGACAGCCATGTACCACAGCGGTAAAAACCCGTTGCGCAAGGTGACTAAATCCAGTGAAGATGTCCCTATCCCCAGGGCTGGCGGAAAACGTCGGCTGCACAAGGCTTTTTTGCGTTATCACGACCCCAATAACTGGCCGCTGCTGCGCGAGGCACTCAAGGAAATGGGGCGTGCGGATCTGATCGGTAATGGCAAGAAGCATCTGATACCGAGTTTTCAGCCTGCAGGAACCGCACTATCGTCAGGCAAGAAGCGCCCCGGGGAAGTCAAAGCGCGGGTCGGCGGGTTTAAAAAGCCGGCGCCGAGGCATTTTTGACTGCAAAGCCACGCGAGATCCGCGAACGCAATGAAGACGGTCTGAGATGCCATCCGCGAAGCAAGGCGCCGGATTACAGGCAACTTGCAACAAAGAAGGGCGCCCAAACCAGAACAATTTAGTGTAATCGTGCCATCTTCATTGCAAATTCTCGCCCAATCCCCTAATCAAGCTGCTTTGTAAAGCTTTTCAAAATAGCAGGTTATGATGAAATCTGTGCTGCGCGAGCCTTTGGGGGTAGCGTTTAAGCCGCAAATACGGCAAAATTACGCCTCTTCGAAGCCGCCGACGTGGTGAAATTGGTAGACACGCTATCTTGAGGGGGTAGTGGCGAAAGCTGTGCGAGTTCGAGTCTCGCCGTCGGCACCAGTAAGTAGTTCAATGCAGTCCAAAGACGTTCACAGAACCCGCATAAATCCTAGAGTTTGGCGGGTTTTTTGTTTTCTGCCGTTCATTCCCGTGCGTTGGCATCCACCTCCAAAACGTATAAAAATTTCTGTAGAGGCTCTTGCAAAACCCACCGTCCGAGCGGAATTAACCGCCGAGTGGGAAAAGGTAGAAGTGGGCGGCCATTGCTGGCAAGATAAAGGTTCTGAAGACTTCATCAACGCCCACCATGAATACTACGCAACGCGATGGAATCATGCAACGCTGGAACATCATTCAGCACGAACTGATGCCGGAATTGCGGAACGAGGTTGTCGGGCTGACGCCGAAACTGGTCAAGCTGGTGCATATCCTGGAATGGGTACGCATTGAAGAATTTGTGAGTTCAAACCGGAGCGGGTACGGGCGCCCTGAACATGACCGGGGCATGCTGGCGAACGCCTTTGTTGCCAAGGCCGTGCTGGGAATATCGACGACCGCTGGGCTGATTGAACGGCTGGCAATGGATCGCGCGTTGAAGCGTATCTGTGGTTTCTCGATGTGGCGGACATTACCGAGCGAAGCGACTTTTTCGCGCGCTTTTGCCGAGTTTGCGGTGGCAGGTTTGGCGGAACGCACGCATGCGGCACTGGTGAAAGAAATACTGGGCGAACAGCTGATCGGACATATCAGCCGTGATGGTACGGCGATTGAAGCGCGCGAGAAGCCAGCCAAAACAGACAAGGTGGCAGAACCTGCGCCTGTGGTTGCAAAGAAACGTGGCCGTCCATGCAAAGAGGAGGTTCGCGAAATAAAACCGGGGAAGCTGGAACTGCAACGTGGCAAGCCACTGGCAGAACTTCTGAAGGAGCTGCCGCGTGAATGCGACCGTGGCAGCAAGTGTAATGCGCAAGGCTACAAAAACAGTTGGAACGGCTACAAACTGCACATCGATACAGCGGACTGCGGTGTTCCGGTGAGCGCGCTGTTATCGAGCGCCTCAATGCACGACAGCCTGGCGGCAATGCCGCTGGCCATGATGACAGCAGAACGCGTGACGAATTGCTACGACCTGATGGATGCGGCCTATTGCAGCAGCGTATTGCGTGAACACAGCCGCAGCCTTGGGCATGTGCCACTGATCGATCACAATCCGCGCCGTGGCGAAAAGAATGAATTTACGGCAAGCGAAGCGCAGCGTTACAAGGAACGCAGCCAGGCTGAACGGACCAATGCCAGCTTGAAGGATGATTACGGAGGCAGGTATGTCCGGGTCAGAGGCAATAGCAAAGTGATGTCGCACCTGATGTTCGGCATGCTGGCGCTGACTGCAGAGCAGTTGATGCGACTGCTCACGTAGCCGTTCAAAACAGGCAGGTAAAAGCAGCAAAAGGGGCGCTGGCGAAAGTCGGCGCAGTGGCTTATGGACACAACAGAGCCGAATCGATGATTTCGGACGGGTAAAGCGCAGAACTTCGCGTGAATCGTGAAAAACCTCACCCGGAGGTGAGACTTTCCCCGCTAAAACCATTGGGTTCAGCTATTTTGCAAGATGCTCGAACGTTCTGCTTACGGCCCGGCAGAATGGGAAGGCTTGTTGATTTTTACTCGGAGTTAACCTGACGCATAATGTGCGGCAGGTTGATTGCATATTGCAGGAGGGGCGATGGTTTCATGGAATACCGGGACAGTTGTCGGACAGAAGCAGTGGAATAATGTGCTGTACTCACTTTATGTGGAATCTGATATCGAACCGTTTGTGGCCGGGCAGTTTGTCAAGATCGCCCTGGAAATTGGAGGTGAGGTGATTGGGCGGCCATATTCCCTGGTTAATCCACCCAATCAGAAACTGTTGGAGATCTTTTACATTGAAGTGCCGGAAGGCCTCCTGACTTCCCATCTGATCAAACTTCAGCCTGGCGATGAAATTCTTGTGGCACCGCGTGCGCATGGGTTTCTGGTGCTGGACGATGTGCCTCAGGCAAAGGATTTATGGCTAATAGCTACAGGAACCGGTATTGGTCCGTTTCTTTCGATTCTGATGACGGATCAGCCTTGGCAGCGTTTTGAGCGAGTAATACTGGTTTATGCGGTACGAACCGTGTCTGATCTCTGCTATCAGGAGAAAATCTCGCAAATCCTTGCAATGCACCCCGGTCAATTTATTTTTGTTCCGTTTGTCAGTAGAGAAACTCTGAAATCCGCGCTTTCCGGTCGTATTCCACAGGCTATTGCCGATGGGCGGCTGGAGGAGCGTGTCGAGTTGAGAATAAGCAAGGAGAGCAGTCAGCTTATGCTTTGTGGTAATCCGCATATGGTGAGAGATGCAACCAGAGCGCTTATGAATCGAGGCATGAAAAAACACCGCCGTTTCGACCCTGGCCAAATCTCGTCCGAGAACTATTGGCAAGAGGGCTGATATGGCATCAGGAAGTTGAAACGCCCTTCGACAAGCTCAGGGCGAACGGAATGATTTAATCGGGCTTCCCTAGAACCACGTTCCCGGAAATATCGTTATCCGGGTCTGGTGTCATGCCAGATTGAACCTGAGCAGCACGGGGGTGTGTTTTTCCTCGTATTTTTCCAGAATTCTGTAGTACGTCCGTATCGATTCGACAAATACGACCGGTGCGCCGCCACGGGCAAAGCCATATTTCAGGGTTGAGTAGTACTCGGCCTGGTTGAGTAGTGGCAGTGCCTTTTTTACGTCAGCCCATGAATCCGGGTTAAGCTTGAGTCGCTTGGCCAGTATGCGAGCGTCTTCCAGGTGGGCAATTCCGATGTTGTAGGCCGCGAGTGCCAGCCATGTGCGGTCTGGTTCTGGAATCCTTGAGGGGATTTCATCCTTGAGCATGAGCACATAGCGCGCGCCGGCCGGGATGCTTTGCTTTGGGTCCAGCCTGTCATTCACCCCTAGTTTATCAGCTGTTTTCTCCGTTAGCATCATCAGCCCGCGAACATTGGTCGGTGAGGTGCTGTAGGTATCCCAGTGCGATTCCTGATAACTGATGGCTGCCAGAAGCCGCCAATCGACGCCTGTGGTCTCCTGCGCCTGGCGGAACAGGTTGAGATATTTGGGCAACAGGGTGCGGGTGTTGACGAGGAAGGTGGTTACGTCCATCGTATTCAATCGTTCGGAGTGGCCGTAATAGCGGTCCAGCAGGTTGCGCAAGGTGCCGTCTTTCTGGATACGGTCAAAAAACAGCCTGGATTTCTGGTACACCCATTCTTCCCCGGTTTTCGGGAATGCCCAGGCGAGTTTCTGTACCAGTCCGAAGTCGAATGCAACTTCAAGATTGGGATAGTAGTTCTGGACGATGGATACCATATGGGAATCAGCAATCGTCGCATCCAGCGAGCCGTCGGCGACTTTTTCCAGCAGTTCATCGGCGCCTGCCTTGCGGATTTCGCGCCATTTGAGTGTGGGGAGTTGGGTGGCGATTTCTGCCAGGGTTTCTGCGCTACTGCTACCGCGTGGGACTTCCAGCGACATGCCCGCCAGTTCGCTGACCTTGGCAGGCTTTTCGGCTTTCTCGCGGTTGACGACAACCTGTGGCTGAACCTGCTGGTATTCCGGCCCGAAGCGCACCAGATGGCTGCGCAACCGGGTCATGCTCAAGCCGGCGACGGCAATGTGTGCCTTGCCTTTGAGCAGGGTTGGAATTACCTCATCCACGCTTCCGACAACGACAAACTTGACCTTGGTGTCTGGCCCTAGTTCCTTGGCAAACAAACGGACGAGGTCGTACTCCAGACCGGCAAAATCGTTGTTGCCGTTGACGTAATAGGTTGCCGGGTTGTTGTAGGTCACCACGACCAGTTCATGGCTTTGCTGCACGGTCGGCAATGGCTTGTGCGACGGGCCGCAGGCTGTCAGCAGCAGTACAAAAACGGCAAGAATGATCATTCTGAACATGCCGCGAGTTTCCTTAACTTGGTGAGCTTTGTCCAGTCAGTTGTTATCATGCCCACTTTGCGGCGGAGCGGTCTGGATTAACAATGGAAGCAGATTTTGAGCGGCGTTTTGGTGGTGTCAGCCGGTTATATGGAGCAGAAGCATTGGATAAGTTCCGCAAGGCGCACGTCTGCGTGATCGGCATAGGCGGTGTCGGCTCGTGGGCGGCCGAGGCGCTGGCGCGTAGCGCCATCGGGCGCATGACGCTGATCGATCTCGACCATATCGCCGAATCGAATACCAACCGCCAGATCCATGCGCTTGGCGACGAATACGGCAAGGCCAAGGTACAGGCGATGGCGGAGCGCATCCGCGAGATCAACCCGCAATGCGAAGTCGTGACAATAGAGGATTTTGTCGATGCCGATAATCTAGATGTCTTGCTGGGGCAGGGCTACGACTATGTGATTGATGCTATCGACCAGACCCGCGTCAAGGCCGCGATGATTGCCTGGTGCAAGGCTAAGGGCGTCAATCTGATCACGACCGGCAGCGCTGGCGGGCAGATCGATCCGTCGCGGATTCGCGTCGATGACCTTTCCCGCACGATCCAGGATCCGCTGGCGTCGCGTCTGCGCTCGTTGTTGCGCAAGGAGTACGGGTTTACACGCGATACCAAAAAGAAATTCAACGTGGAGTGCGTGTTCTCCGACGAGCCCTTGAAATACCCGGCCAGCAGCCAGTCCTGCGATACAGAGCAGGGCGGCGTTACCGGCCTTAACTGTGCGGGTTTTGGTTCTTCTGTCTGCGTGACGGCGACATTCGGCCTGGTCGCGGCATCACGGGTGTTGATCAATCTGGCCGGATAGCCACGTTTTGCTACAGCCTGATGGCGATGCCTGCCGGAGTTTGCTGCTACAATCCTGACGTTGTTTCATGCAGGAATAATAAAACCGACAGCATGAAGTCTTTACCATTATCCAGATTATCGATGGCCGGTATCGGGCTGGCAGTCATGCTTTGCCTTGCAGCCGCGACAGCGGGGCAGCAAGAGTCTGAGGTAGTGGTTATTGTCGCGCCAACTTCAGGCGACCAATCGGTCTCCAGATCTACGCTCCGCGCTATTTACGGCATGCGTCTGCACAAATGGCCGGATGGCACGCCGATTAGGGTCTTTGTCTATCGCGACGAGCACCCCGACCATGTGGCATTCAGCAAATCAGTGCTGCAAGTGTTCCCCCATCAACTGCGGCAAGCCTGGGACAGGCTGGTATTTTCAGGGTTGGGACAATATCCCGAACAGGTCGCCACGCCGCAGGAAATGCTGACCCGGGTATCGGCCACGCCGGGCGCGGTGGGCTATGTCAAATCGAGCGAGGTTAACCAGAATGTGCACATCCTTCAGGTCCATTAAGGCGGCATTTGCCTGCTTTGCATTGCTGGCCTGGGCTGCAATGGCGCACGGGGTCGAGATGATGGATGGCCGCTTGCAGGTGCACGGCTTTCTTACGCAAGGCATCGTCGTGACTTCCGACAATAACTTCATGGGTGGCAGCGACGATGACGGCAGTCTCGATTTCAGGGAAATCGGGCTTAATTTCTCGTTGCGCGCGACACCTGATCTTCATTTTTCCGGTCAACTGCTTTCCCATCGCTCGGGCGAGATGGATGACGGTGGGGTGCAGCTCGATTACGGCATGGTGGACTGGACGCTGCTGTCGGGTGAACAAGGGCGTGGCGGCTTGCGCCTGGGCCGCGTCAAGCTCCCTTACGGTTTTTATAACGAAACTCGCGATGTCGCCTACACCCGGCCTGCAGCCGTACTGCCGCAGCCAATTTATTTCGAAATGACGCGCAATTTGCAGATGTCAGCCGATGGAATCAGCATTTACGGGGAATTCTATGGCGAGGCCGGGAACCTGTACGCCAGCTACCAGCTTGGTTATCCGCAAGCCGACGACAGGTCGGTCGAGGCGGCATTTCTAGGCCGCAACATGGGTGGGCATTTCGAGGCCAACCTGTCGCATCTGGTGAACGTGACGTATGAAGGTGATGGCGGGCGCTACAAACTGGGCATGACTTACGGCTGGGTGGGAATGGACTACCAGCGTGGCACCGCCGATCCGGTGACCTCCGGCAGCGTCAAATTCCGCCCGGTCATCGTTTCGGCGCAATATAGCACCGAGAAATGGAGCCTGACGGCCGAGCATTTTTACGAGTTCTTCCAGTTCGATGAGTTTGGCCCGTTGCTCGATAGCAGCCCGGTCGCACGCAGTTATTATCTGCAAGGTGCTTATCGCCCGGCGCCGAAGTGGGAAATTTTCGCACGCTACGATGCGTTCTACCGCGACCAGGACGATAGCAACGGCAAGGATTGGCACGCCAGAACTGGTTTGCCCGATTTCATGGCGTACGCCAAGGGCTGGAGTGCCGGCGTGCGTTACGATGTCAACGAGAGTTTCATGGTTCGTGCGGAATTGCACCGCGTCAATGGGACTGGCTGGCTGTCGTCGCTCGAAAACCCCGATCCTCTCGGACTTGAGCAGCATTGGAACATATTCATGCTGCTGGGGTCTTTCCGGTTCTAGTCGATGAAACTGCCCCTGCCCCGCAGTGGTTTTTTCAGCCTCAAGTGGAAATTGCTGCTGTTGCTGAGCGTGGCGTTGCTATCGGTCAACGGGGTGCTCTCGCTGTTGGCTTATAACGACCTGATCTCCCGGTTCGAGAGCCAGCGCGCGCTTGTTCGTGAGCGTCATCTGGTGGAGGCGCGAGCCCTGCAGTCGGATGCGGTGCAGCATATCCAGCAACAAACGGATGTGCTGGCTTCGATAGTCGGGTTGTCGGGGCTCTCCGACCCGGTCAGGCTCGATGCTGCTGTCGACGCCTATTGGACTTCCTTGCAGTTGAGCCTGGTGATGGATTCGCTGCGGCTTTATGACCGTAACGGGCAATTGCTGGCGCAATGGAGCAACACCAGGACGGACTATGCGCGCGAGTCCGGCCTGGTACGCGCCGTTCTCGGGCAGGAGCAGCCCGTGGCCTGGCTGGATTGCCAAAGCGAGTGCCTGCAATCCGCCGCAACCCCGATTCTGTCGCAGGGCAAGCTGGCCGGTGTCGTCGTGGTAAGCGGTTCTCTGGCCGACATGATTGTTTCTTTCAGAAACCTGACGGGTGCGGACATTGGATTGCTGGCCCCCGGCCTTGCCGGAGCAAGGCCGCTACCCAAGCTTGGCATGAGTGTTGCTGGGCTTTCCGGTCGGGAGCAGAACCTGCCATTGCTGGACGGGCTTGTCGGCATTCCGCAAGAACAGGCTGGGCGCCGCTGGGTCAAGATCACGCAGGACGGCAGAAAATATGACCTGACGTTCCAGCCGCTGGACGAACATCCCGGGGAAAAACCTTCGCCGATGCTGGTGATCATCGAGGATGTCAGCGCCGACTATGCGAGTATTCGCAGCCAGGCGATTCGCCAGATGGGTGGCGAAGTACTGACTTCGCTGCTCGCGCTCATGCTGTTGGCTTTTTTGCTGAGAGCGCCGCTCAGGCGCATGACACAGGCGGCAGAGGCGATTCCGCTACTGGGCCAGCGAGCGTTTGCCGAGGTACGCAACAGGATACGCCCGCGCTCCGGATTAGCGTTCAAGGACGAGGTTGACCATCTCGATCAGGCAGCGGTAACGCTTTCCTACCGCCTGGAGAATCTGGAGCAGGAGGTGCAAAAGCATGCCGACAGCATGCAGGCCATGCTCAAGACCATCTCTATCGAGCATGCATTCAATGACAGGCTTCTTGATACCGCCCAGGTCATCATTCTCACGCAAAATGGCGATGGCAGGATCCAGACGGTTAATCGCTATTGCGAAATGCTAACCGGCTGGAGCGAAGCCGAGATCAAGGGCAAATCATTCTTCGAAATGATCTGCCGCATCAGGTTGTCGGGTGCCGAGATGGCACAGGTTGTCCATGACGTGGCTTCCGGCCGCGAGGAACATATCTACAGGGAGTGCGTGCTGTTGAGTCGGAACGGGACGGAGCGCGAGATTGCCTGGAATCATTCGCGGCTGGCTGGCGAACCCGGAGCAGCCGCACAGGTGCTTTCCGTCGGCCTCGATATTACCGAGCGCAAACAGGCCGAGAAACGTATCGTTTGGCTGGCCGAGCATGACCAGTTGACCGGGCTCGCAAATCGCCAGGTGTTCCAGCGCGATCTTGAGCAGGCGCTGGCGATGACGCGCCGGACAGGCAGGGAAGGAGCATTGCTGTATATCGATCTCGACGGGTTCAAATACGTCAACGATGTGAGTGGGCATCAGGCGGGAGATGCGCTGCTGCGCGCAGTGGCTGAAGAAATACGGGTGCTGGTTCGCGAAACCGATCAACTGGCCCGGCTGGGCGGCGACGAGCTAGGCATTCTGCTTCGTGATTGCGACCTGGAAGGCGCAGGCGAAGTTGCCGAAAAAATCAATCGCCAGCTTGCTGCAATCAACTTTCCCGGCCTGGGGGCCAACCATCGCATCTCGGCCAGCATCGGCGTGGTGATGTTTCCCCGGGATGACATGGACGTCAAGCAGATGATGGCCAGCGCCGATATCGCCATGTACCAGGCCAAGGCGGCAGGTCGAGGATGCTGGCACTTGTATGCCGAAGGCGAGCGCATGCAGGAAAAATTACAGCGGTGGGTGTATTGGGAAGAAAAAATCAAGACGGCGCTGGAGCATGATGGCTTTACCATGCATTATCAGCCTATTCTCGATATACGCAGCAACGCGATCAGCCACTACGAGGCCCTGATCCGCATGAAAGCAGAGGATGGCTCGCTGATCGCGCCAGGTGAATTCATGGAGGTTGCGGAAAAATGCGGCCTGATAAGAGAGATTGATCGCCATGTCGTGCGAGCGGTGATCGATCGCTTGCTACAAATGCTGGCTGCCGGTGCGACATGCAAAATGGCGGTGAATCTTTCCGGGGTTAGCATCAACGATGATGGATTGCTGGATTTCCTGCACAAGGAGTTGGCCAGAAGCCCGCTATTGTCGCAGCACCTGATTTTTGAAATCACCGAAACGGCCGCAGTGGCGGATTTTTCTGCGGCACGTACTTTCATGCAGGCGGTGCGCGAGTTGGGGTGCGTGTTTTCGCTGGACGATTTCGGAGTGGGCTTCTCCTCGTTTTATTACGTCAAGCATTTGCCTGTGGACTACGTGAAAATCGACGGCTCGTTCATTCGCACGCTGGCTGACAGCCCGGATGACCAGGTCTTTGTGCGGGCGCTGGCAGAGGTCGCGCGCGGTTTCGGCAAAAAAACGGTGGCCGAATTTGTCGAAGATGACAGAATACTGGCTTTGTTGCGGGCATTTGGCGTGGATTATGCACAGGGTTATTTTATAGGCAAACCAAGTGAACGCACCGACCTTTGAACAGGGCTGAAACCCCGTACTTTTCTTGCCCCCAAAGGCGTTTTGCGATACGCTTAACCTTTTGCCGTGGCCTGATTTCCTGCTTGGACGTCATATGAAAAACCCTCTGGATTCCATTTTAGGTGCGATCGTCTCGGGGCTGATCCTGACGTTCGTGCTGTATGTGTCTGTCCGCAACTTCATTGCGGCCGGGGTTTAGCATGGAAATGGTACCTGCAATCGCCCGCTGGGTGCATTTCATGGCCGGGATTACCTGGGTTGGTCTGCTCTATTATTTCAATCTGGTGCAAATCCCTGCGCTCAAGGATGCGGCAGCAGACGGTACGGCTGCCGGGATTACCAGGCACGTGGCGCCGCGTGCGCTGCAATGGTTTCGCTGGGCGTCCGTGGTTACCTGGCTGGCTGGTGCGGCCTTGTTGGGCAAGAATCTGCCCGCGGCCTTCAGCTTGCAACCGGCTTATGCCGCCATTGGCATTGGCGCATGGCTGGGGACTATCATGCTAGCCAATGTTTGGCTGTTGATCTGGCCCAACCAGCAAAAGATTCTTGGCATGAAGCCTGCCACGGATGACGAGAAGGCCCGTGCACGACGGGTGGCGGTGCTGGCATCAAGAACCAATATGATGCTGTCGATTCCCATGTTGTTTTTCATGGCGGGTGGACTTTCGCACCGGGCGGCATTCGGGATCTGAGGGCTTGGAATTTATGGCAAACGGCGGCGTTGGCCGCCGTTCCTGTTTTTGACGAAGAAATTCGCTGTGATGGAAAAAATATGTCGCAACACTTGATGAATACCTATGGTCGGCAACCGGTTACTTTCGTAAAAGGCGAGGGGGTCTGGCTGTGGGACGACCAGGGCAAAAAATATCTGGATGGATTAGCCGGAGTTGCTGTCAATGGCCTGGGTCATGCACATCCCAGCCTGACCAGGGCAATTGCAGAGCAGGCCGGTCGATTGATTCATGTTTCCAATATCTACCGCATCGCCGAGCAGGCACAATTGGCCGACCGCCTGGCAGCCCTGTCCGGCATGGACCGGGTGTTCTTCTGCAACTCGGGCTGCGAAGCCAACGAGGCGGCAATCAAGCTGGCCCGCTTGTACGGGCACAACAAGGGCGTAGATAACCCGGCGATTATCGTGATGGACAAATCCTTCCACGGTCGGACAATGGCGACATTGTCTGCCACTGGCAACCGCAAGGTGCAGGCCGGTTTCGAGCCGCTGGTGCCGGGGTTTGTGCGCGTGCCGTTCGACGACCTCGAAGCCGTCAGGCAAGTTGCCGAGCACAATCCCAGCGTGGTTGCCGTGCTGCTTGAGCCGATACAAGGCGAAGGTGGCATCAACATCCCTAGGGATGGCGCAGCTTATTTGCAGGGTTTGCGCGCAATTTGCGACAAGCATGGCTGGCTGTTGATGCTGGATGAAGTCCAGAGCGGGATTGCACGCACCGGCACCTGGTTTGCTTTCCAGTATACCGGCATCAAACCGGACGTGATGACGCTGGCCAAGGGGCTGGGCTCCGGTGTGCCTATCGGCGCCTGTCTGGCAACAGGGGCGGCAGCGGAGGTGTTCACTCCCGGCAAGCATGGTTCGACATTCGGCGGCAATCCTCTGGCGTGTGCTGCTGCATTGGCAACGCTGGAGATCACCGAGCGGGAAAACCTGCTCGAAAATGCCGAAACGGTCGGCAACCAGATTGCAAACGGCATGCGTGCCGCACTGACGGGCGTTGCAGGCTTCGTCACGGTGCGTAATGCCGGGATGATGATTGGGGTGGAACTCGACAGGCCGTGTGGTGAGCTTGTCCGGCAGGCGCTGGATGCAGGTTTGCTGATCAACGTGACCAGCGACAAGGTCGTCCGGTTGTTGCCGCCGCTGATCATGAGCACCGATGAAGCCGAACAGTTGGTTGCAAAACTATCATCGCTGGTCAAGCAATTCCTGGGAGCCTGACATGGCGATCAAACATTATCTGCAATTCAAGGATCTGAACCGCGAAGAGCTCGATTATCTGTTCGAGCGCACGCGCTGGATCAAGCAGCAGTTCAAGGCTTACAGGCAATACTGGCCATTGTCGGACCGCACGTTGGTGATGATTTTCGAGAAGGCCAGTACCCGCACCCGCCTGTCGTTCGAGGCGGGTATGCAGCAACTCGGCGGATCGGCAATCTACCTGAATACGCGCGATTCGCAACTGGGGCGTGGCGAGCCGGTGGAAGATGCGGCGCAGGTGATTTCGCGCATGAGCGACATCGTCATGATCCGCACTTTCGAGCAGGAAATCATCGAGCGTTTTGCCGCCAATTCGCGCGTGCCGGTGATCAACGGGCTGACTAACGAATACCACCCGTGCCAGATACTGGCCGACATCTTTACCTTCATCGAGCATAGAGGCCCGATCCAGGGCAAGACGGTAGCGTGGATCGGCGATTCGAACAACGTCTGCAATACCTGGTTGCAAGCGGCAGAGGTGCTGGATTTCAACGTCCACGTCTCTACACCGCCCGGCTATGAAGTCGAGCAGGAACGTGCCGGCCTTTATGGGCATGAACACTACGAAGAGTTTGCCGACCCGATGGAAGCGGCTCGTGGCGCGGATCTGGTGACTACCGACGTGTGGACGTCGATGGGTTTCGAAGCCGAGAACGAAGAGCGGATGCGCGACTTCGCCGACTGGCAGGTCGATGGCGACATGATTAAAGTGGCCGCCAAGGATGCGCTGTTCATGCACTGCCTGCCTGCTCATCGCGGCGAAGAAGTTGCGGCCGAAGTCATCGATGGACCGCACTCTGTCGTGTGGGATGAGGCAGAGAACAGATTGCATGTGCAAAAAGCCTTAATGGAATATTTATTGTTAGGAAAAGTAAGTCAATGAGCGACGTGAATAAAGTAGTGCTCGCCTATTCAGGCGGGCTGGATACCTCTGTCATCCTGAAATGGCTGCAGGACGAGTATCAATGCGAAGTGGTGACCTTTACCGCAGATATCGGCCAGGGCGAAGAACTGGAACCGGCGCGTGAGAAGGCCAGAAAATTCGGCATCAAGGAGATCTACATCGACGACCTGCGCGAAGAATTCGTGCGCGATTTCGTGTTCCCGATGTTCCGTGTCAATACCGTCTATGAAGGCGAATACCTGCTCGGCACCTCCATTGCCCGCCCGCTGATCGCCAAGCGCCTGATCGAGATTGCCAGCGAAACCAGGGCCGATGCAATCTCCCACGGTGCGACCGGCAAGGGCAACGACCAGGTACGTTTTGAACTGGGCGCCTACGCACTCAACCCGAACATCAAGGTCATCGCGCCATGGCGCGAGTGGGATCTGTTGTCCCGCGAAAAACTGCTGGGCTACGCCGAGAAACACGGCATCCCGGTCGAAATGAAGCACAAGCAAGGCGGCAGCCCGTATTCCATGGACGCCAACCTGCTGCATATCTCCTACGAAGGCCGCCATCTGGAAAACCCGGCTGCCGAAGCCGAAGATGATATGTGGCGCTGGACGGTGTCGCCCGAAAAGGCACCGGATGCCGCCGAGTATCTGGATATCGAATACGTGAATGGCGATCCGGTTGCGCTAAACGGCCAGAAAATGGCCGCGCACGACCTGCTGGCGGAACTGAACCGTCTGGGCGGCAAGCATGGTATCGGCCGCCTCGATCTGGTGGAAAATCGCTATGTCGGCATGAAATCGCGCGGTTGTTATGAAACCCCGGGCGGCACGATTATGCTGAAAGCGCACCGTGCGATCGAATCGCTCACACTGGACCGCGAAGTCGCTCATTTGAAGGACGACCTGATGCCGCGCTACGCCAGCCTGATCTACAACGGCTACTGGTGGAGCCCGGAGCGGGTTGCACTGCAGGCCCTGATCGACCATACGCAAAAGAGTGTCAACGGTTTTGTGCGCGTCAAGTTGTACAAGGGCAACGTTATCGTCGTCGGCCGCGACAGCAAGACCGACTCGCTGTTTGACCCAACCATCGCAACCTTTGAAGATGACGCCGGGGCCTACGACCAAAGGGATGCTGGCGGCTTTATCAAACTCAATGCGTTGCGCATGCGCATTGCGGCAAACCTGCACAACCGCAAGCGTTAGGCAACTCGCTGATGGTTCATGAAGGGAAGGGCGCGCGAGCGTTCCCTTCCCTTTACTTTTCATGGCGGGCTATTCTGTCTGTGCCGACTTTTTCATCTGCTCATACCGATTGCGTATTTCGCGCAGGCTCTTGTGCTGCACATTGCGGGCATGCGGGGTGACAAACGCCTGCAGGCGTGCTTGCAGGCGGATGGTGTTGTATTCCTGGCCGATCAGCGAAACGCCGTCCGTGATGAGTTTCAGGATCAGCAATTCTTCCTGCGTCTTGGCATGGATATTTTCGGCAATCGGAATACAGAAGAAGTAAGCCAGCAGAATCCCGTACAGGGTAGAAGTTAGGGCAACCGGAATGGTGTGCAGGATGACGGCAGAATCCTTGATGTCGCCTAACATGCCGATCAATCCGACGACCCCGCCGGCAACACCGAAAGCCGGTGCCAGTAGCGCCATGTGGCGAAACACGCGCTCATGCTGCATGCGCCGCTGCTGAAAAAAATTGATCTCGGTGTACAGGGTGTCACGTAGTTCGTCCTGAGAGAATCCGTCGACCAGCATGGTCAGGGCGCGTTCAAGAAACAGCACGCTGCTGCGTTCGCCATCCTGCTCCAGGGCCAGCAAGCCATCCAGGCGCGACTTGATCGACAAATCCAGCAGCGAATCGACGATTTCCTCGCCGGTCGGGATTTTGCTGCGATAGCTGTTGATGGCAACCTTGACCGCGGTCTGGATTCCCTGCTTGGGATAGCTGATGAAAGTTGCGCCAATAGTACCGGCAACAACGACGATCAGGCCCTCCAGGTTGAGCATGAGCAACCGGCCGTTGCTGGCGGCAAACGTACCCAGCAGCAATAAGCTGCAAATGACGATCCCACCGATGGCGTGCGTATGGTTTTTCATGGACGGTATTCTTCGCGAGTGATGACGATTTCCACGCGTCTGTTTCTAG
>WBZX01000511.1_pt1 | contig 35013 bp, 30 predicted proteins | sample 5204211 | NCBI WGS metagenome assembly WBZX01 (sample SAMN12344362, study PRJNA552823) | activated sludge metagenome | biome: Activated sludge suspended growth; feature: Nitrification reactor; material: Wastewater; isolation source: activated sludge from nitrification reactor of wastewater...
CCAGATCCTGGAGGAGGGCCGCCTCACCGACAGCCAGGGGCGTTCGGTCGATTTCCGCAACACCGTGCTGATCATGACCTCCAACCTGGGTACCGCCGATCTGCGCAAGGCCAACGTCGGTTTCGGCAAGGCCGATGAAGCCATCTCCTACGAGAAGATGAAGGAGAAGGTCAACGAGGCTCTCAAGGCCCACTTCCGGCCCGAGTTCTTGAACCGGATCGACGAGACGATCGTGTTCCACGAGCTGTCGAAGGCCGAGGTCACCACCATCGTCGACCTGCTCCTCAAGCGGACCAGCGTCCAGCTCGAAGCGCAGGGCCTGGGCATCGAGCTCACCGACGCCGCCAAGACCCTTCTCGTAGACAAGGGCTACGACCCCACCATGGGGGCTCGCCCGCTGCGTCGAGCAATCCAGCGACTGGTCGAGGACCCGTTGTCGGAGCGGCTGCTCTACAAGCAGTTCCGCGCCGGCGAACTGGTGATCGTGGACGCCGAGCTGGATCCCGAGACCAACGAGACCGTCATGACGTTCCGTTCGGTCGAGGGGTTCGTGTCGCCCACGGCGGCGAGCGAGGGAGACGAGGTCGCGGCCGAGTCGGCCGAGCTGGCCGAAACCGGTCCTGCTACCGAGTGACGACCAACGCAGTGCACATCTCGATCAGGTTCTCGACGTAGTCAGGGTGGTCGAGTTCCACCGGTTCCCCGGCGTCTAGGCGTCGAGCCCGTTCGGCAGCACTGCCGGTCATCAAGATGATCAAGGCCAGCACCCGTTCCCGACGGATGGGCCCTGGTGCCGCGGGCCGCTGCTCGATCTCGTCGAGGATGGTGGCGAGGTGAGCGGTGGTCGCGGCATCCGATTCGAGCCGCCAGGCCGCGAACCGACCGCGGAGTTGGGCAACGATCCTCAGGTAGGAACGTCCCGGCTCGGTGACCAGTAGGTCGGCATAGGGCCGCACCAGGCAGGCCACCAGGTCTTGGACCGTGGGGTCGACACCCGCCGCGGCCCGAAGTCTTCCCCGCTCGTCATCGATGGGGCCACCACGCCTCGCCAGGATCTCCAAGAGGAGACCCTGGCGAGAGCGGAAGTGATAGGTGACCGCCGATGCGTTGCGTTGTTCGGCGGCCTCGGTGATCTGGCGGGTGGTCACCCCTTGGACGCCACCTCGGGCGAACAGGCGCTCGGCTTCGTCGAGCAGGCGTTCGCGGGTGGCGACGGCGAGGGGAGCCACGGCCAGATGCCTTGGGGTGAGCTCAGCCCTCGAGCGGAATGAGCGCGTTGGTGGGGATGATCTCCACGTCGAGACCCTCGGGCAGCGGGTTGGCGAAGTCGGGGTACTTGCGCTGGGCCGTGGCCCGCATCTTGGCGGTGCGGTGCTCGGGGTCCTTGTCGAACTCGGGGATGACCTTGTTGCCGAACAGCTCGATCATCTCGAGCACCTCCTCGTGTTCGAACCCCTCGTTGGGGATGCCGAACACGAGTTGGTCACATCCGACCTCTTGGTACTTGGCGATCTGCTCCAGAACCTGCTCGGGGCTGCCGCACAGCAGGTAGCCGGCGTCGATTGCGTAGTCGAGCTCTTCCTCGGTGCGGATGGAGCGGGGGCGGCCGGGCCACTTAACCGCGCCGGGCTGGGGTGGCATGGTGGTGTGGTACATGTTCACCATGGTGTTGAGGTAGCCCCGGCCGGGGGACATGGCGATCTCCCGGGCCCGCTTGCCGTCGGCCACGCAGACCACGGCATTGGTCATCATGACGTTGTCGTTCATGAACTGGCCGAGGGGCTCGGTGCAGTTGGCGATGCCTTCCTTGTAGGCGTCGATGCGACCCTTGAGGTTGTAGACGGGTTCGAAGTTGAAGGCGATGGCGCCGATGCCGGACTGCCCGGCGGTGGTGAAGGTGCCGGGGTTGCCACAGCCCACCCAGATCGGCGGATGGCCCACGCCGAAGGGCTTGGGCAGGATGTTGTGCGGTTCTTCGATCTTGAAGTTCTCACCGTCGAAGGTGTAATCGCGTTGTTCCCACATGCGGACGATCTCGGGGGCGGCCTCGTTCCACATCTCCTTGGTGTCGGAGGTGAGGAGGTCGAAGGTGGCCATCTCGTGGGCGCCGGCGCCGCGACCGGTGCCGAACTCGAAGCGGCCGCCGGTGATGTGGTCGAGCATGGCGACGCGCTCGGCGTTGCGGACCGGGTGGTTGACCTTGCGGGACAGGTTGATGATGGCCGAGCCCAGGTGGATGCGCTCGGTCTTGGCCGCCACGTAGGGGATGACGACCTCGGGGGCGGACATGTGGGAGTACTCGGTGAGGGCGTGGTGTTCGCCGAACCAGGCGTACTTCCAGTTGAAGCCGTCGGCATGGATGGCGTATTGGAGCTCGCGCATGAGCATGGTGTGCTCGGCATCACGGTTGTGGGCCGCCGGACCAGGCAGGTAGCCGTTCAAGAACAGGCCGAACTCCATTGCTTACTCCTAGGGTGAGAAGTTAGAACCGGTTCTAATGTAGTCCATTAGGAGCCGATTGCAAGTCTCCGTGGTCGAACATCTGTTCGTGATTGAGCTACGGTTTCGGGCATGGCGTCGAACTTCACTGTCAGACCCCCTTCGTAAGGTCCGGTCATGGCCAAGGTCCGAACTATCTTCCGCTGCCCAGACTGTGGCACCAGTGCACCCAAGTGGGTGGGCCAGTGCCCGGGATGCTCGACTTGGGGGAGCTTGGTCGAAGAGCTGGACGGTCCTTCCGGGGCGTCGGAGGTGGTCGGTCTGGTCCCTTCCAGCGGGCCACCGGTACCCATCGCCGACGTCGACCCCACCGAGTTCACGCCCCGACCGACCGGCATCCCCGAGCTGGACCGCGTGCTCGGCGGCGGCCTGGTGCCGGGTTCGGTCACCCTGTTGGGAGGAGAGCCGGGCATCGGCAAATCCACCGTTCTGCTCCAGGCCGCCGCCGAGGTGGCCGCGTCGGGTCGTACCGTGCTGTACATCACCGGCGAGGAGTCGCCCCAGCAGGTGCGCCTTCGGGCCGAGCGACTCGGCGCCCTGCACCCACTGCTCTACCTGGCGGCCGAGTCGTCTGTCCCCAACGTGGTGCGATCGATCGACGGCGTAGGGCCCGAACTGGTCGTGGTCGACTCCATCCAGACCTTGTCGGTCCCCGAGCTGGCCTCGGCCCCGGGTTCGGTGGCCCAAGTGCGTGAGTGCAGCCACCGGCTGGTGCAAGAGGCCAAGCAGCGAGGATGTGCCGTGGTGCTGGTCGGCCACGTAACCAAAGAAGGCAACCTGGCCGGTCCTCGGGTGCTCGAACACCTGGTGGATACGGTGCTGGCCTTCGAAGGAGACCGGCACCACGCGCTGCGCCTCCTGCGGGTGGTCAAGCACCGCTTCGGATCCACCCAGGAACTGGGTCTGTTCGAGATGACCGAGCACGGGCTGGTCGGGGTGCCAGACCCCAGCGGTCTGTTCCTGGCCGACAGGCGAGTCGGCGTGCCGGGCTCGGTGGTGGTACCCACCATGGAGGGAGCCAGGCCCCTCCTGGTGGAGCTCCAGGCCTTGGCCGCCACCTCGCACCTGCCATCGCCGAGGAGGTCGGCCCAGGGCGTAGAGCAAGGCCGGCTTTCCATGGTGCTGGCCGTGCTGGAGAGGCGGGTGCAGCTCCCCGTGGCCAACCTGGACGTGTACGCCTTGGCCGTGGGGGGTGTGCGGGTCAACGAACCGGGCGCAGACCTCGCTCTGGGTCTGGCGGTGGCGTCGGCTCTTCGGGGCCGGCCGGCCCCGCCCGATCTGGTGGCCTGCGGTGAGGTTGGCCTCGGTGGTGAGCTGCGACAGGTGGCCCACACCCCCCGGCGCCTGGCCGAAGCGGCCCGCCTGGGGTTCAAGCGGGCCATGGTCCCCTACAGCGCCCCCCAGACCGTCGAAGGCATCGAGCTGATGCGGGTGGGGACCTTGGCCGATGCCATAGACCGGGTCGGGCTGACCTGAACCAATAGCACCAACAGGTACCGGGCTGGCCCCTAACATCGTCTGATGATCGCGCCCTATCCGCCCGAGCTTCAGGCGGCGCTCACCCAGGTGGCGCCGGGTCGGGTTCTGCGCGAGGGGGTGGATCGAATCCTCCAGGCCGGCATGGGCGGGTTGCTGGTGGTGGGCGACGGCCCCGACGTGCTCAACATCTGTTCGGGTGGGTTCCTGCTCGATGCTGCCTTCAGTCCGCAGCGGCTGTCGGAGCTGGCCAAGATGGACGGCGCCATCATCTTGGCGTCAGACGCCAGCCGTATCGCCAGGGCCAACGTGCACCTGGTGCCCGACTCGACGGTGACCACGTCTGAGACCGGCACCCGTCACCGCACCGCCGAGCGGGTGGCCAAGTCGCTGGGCGTGCCGGTCATCACCGTGTCTCAGCGCATGTCGACGATCAAGATCTACGTCGGCGACCACAAGCACGAGATCGTGTCCACCGCTCGGATCATCAACCGGGCCAACCAGGCCCTGTCCACCCTGGAGCGCTACCGCTCCCGGTTGGAGTCCGACGCCGCCGGTCTGTCCACCCTCGAGATCGAGGATCTGGTCACCATCCGAGACGTGGTGAACGTCCTCCAGCTCATCGAGGGGGTGGAGCGGATCGCTTCTGAGATCCAGGGTCACATCATCGAACTGGGCGAAGAGGGTCGCCTCGTCCGCCTGCAACTGGTGGAGCTGATGGGCGGAGTCGAGGGCGATCGTCGCCACCTGGTCCGCGACTACCGGGGCCAAGAGAAGAAGGTCTCGCTAGACACGGTGCTGGATTCACTCGCGGCGCTGACCACCGACGACCTGATCGACCCGGCCGAGCTCGTGCACGCCCTGCGCCTGCCCACCATGGCGCTCGATGCGGCGGTGTCGCCTCGTGGCTATCGGATGCTGTCGCGGATCCCCCGTCTGCCCGATCAGATCGTGGAGCGGATCGTGAGCCGATTCGGCAGCCTCCAAAAGATCATGCGGGCCACCATCGATGACCTCGACGACGTCGAGGGGGTGGGTGCCACCCGGGCGCGAGCCATCAAGGATGGCCTGAACCACATCGCAGAGTCAGCGATCATCGACCGCTACTGACCGCGGTGGTTCGGGGTCAGCGGGAGCGGCGCTCCAGCTCTTCTCGGTTGGTGATGCGGTAGCGGCGGTCATGCTGTTCGATCCACCGCAGGCGCACGAAGCTGGCTATGGCCTTGTTGACTCGCTCCCGTGACGCGCCGACCATGCCGGCCAGCTCCTCTTGGGTGATGGGCAGGGCGAAGTCCTCGGCATCTCCGGCCAACTCCAAGAGCCGCTTGGCCGTGCGGCCGGTCACGTCGAGGAACACCGAATCGGCGAGGGCCGAGTCGGTAACGCGCAGACGTTGGGCCAGCAGGTGGACCACGCCCCACAACAGGTCGGGGCGGGCCTCATAGATGTGGCGTAGGGGTTCGTAGGGAACCTCGACCAGCTCGGACGCCTCTAGGGCCCGGGCCTCGGCGGAGCGTCCCTGGCCGTCGAACAGACCCATCTCCCCGAACACATCGCCGTGCTCCATGAGGGCCACCATCGATTCGCGCCCGTCGACGGAACGTTTGGAGATGGCGATGCGCCCCGAGGACACCACGCAGAGACGGTCGGGCGCGTCGCTCTCGGCGAAAACCACATCTCCCCGGAGGTAACGGCGGGTCTGGGCCGACGCAGCTACTGCGACCATCTCCTCGTCGGTGAGTTGGGTGAGTAGTTCGACGGTCTGGAGCAGGTCGATGTCAACCACGAGGCCGAGGCTACCTACTGGCACGGCATGGGGAAGGCGATGGGTGGCCCGACCATCTCCTAGCGTGGCGGCCATGGGATCGACCTGGGCGATCGTGGTGGCCGCCGGGTCGGGCAGCCGGTTCGGAGGGGCCAAGCAATACGCGCCACTGCTGGGGCGTCGGGTGGTCGACTGGTCGATCGAAGCGGCTCGGTCGGTGTCTGACGGTGTGGTCCTGGTGGTTCCACCGGACCGTACGACCGAGGTCGAACCGGGTGTGGACCTGGTGGTGGCCGGCGGGGCGACGCGGTCCGAGTCGGTCAGGGCCGGATTGTCCGTCTTGCCCGCCGATGTGGCCGTGGTGGTCGTCCACGACGGCGCCCGTCCGCTGGCCACGCACTCGTTGTTCCGATCGGTGGTCGACGCGGTGCTGGCCGGAGCCGACGTTGCCGTGCCGGTGGTGGCGGTGGTGGACACGGTCACCGATGAGCACGGGGCCGTGGTGGATCGGGATCGGCTCCGGGTGGTGCAGACCCCACAGGGTTTCAGCGCCGACACGCTGGCTCGGGTACACGCCAGTAAGCCCGAAGCCACCGATGATGCATCGCTGGTGGTGGCTGCCGGTGGCCGTCTGCGTCAGGTGAGCGGCGAGAGGTGGAACCTGAAGGTGACCGAGCCCGGCGATCTCGCCGTGGCCGAGGCGATCTTGGAGGGATACCGGTGAGGGTTCGGGTCGGTCAGGGCTTCGACGTCCATCCCTTCATAGACGATCCGGACAGGCCGCTGGTTCTCGGCGGGGTGGTCTTCGACAGTCCCCGGGCCCTGGCCGGGCACAGCGATGCCGATGTCATCGCTCACGCCTGTGCTGATGCCTTGCTCGGGGCGGCGGGTCTCGGAGACATCGGGATGCTCTTTCCTGACACCGATCCCCGCTGGTCGGGGGCCAACAGCATCGATCTGTTGGCCGAGGTGGCCCGACGGGTCCGCTCCGCTGGTTGGGAGCCGGGAAACGTCGATGCGTCGGTGGTGACCGATCATCCCAAGATGGCGCCAGCCCGAGTCCAGATGCAGGAGCGCCTGTCCGCCGCGGTGGAGGCTCCGGTCTCGGTCAAGGGCCGTCGACCCGAAGGTCTCGGGGCGTTGGGGCGAGGCGAGGGCGTGGCATGTTGGGCGGTGGCGGTGGTGACCCGCCCTTGACCGATCCCGAGGGAGCAGGGGAGGCATAGCCTCGGTCTGGTTACCCTGGCAGAGATGACGGCCGGACCTGTCCGCTCGGGTTCCAATAGGAGGAGTTGAGGTGGCTTCAGGACGCGGTTCGGGTCGGGGTTCGGGCAAGGGTGGTTCAGGCGGGCGGGGTGGTCAGGCGCGCTCCGCCGCGCCCCGTTCGTCGGGAGGTGGCAAGGGACGGGGGAAGGGCGGCGGCGCTTCGGGTCAGGGGCCGCGCAACCCGTTGGGGCAGATGGGCCCTCAGGGTCGCGCTCCGCGCCGTTCCAGCACCACGGGTTTGGGCGGAGAGCAGGTCGAGGGTCGCCAGGCGGTGCGGGAACTGCTGTTGGCCAACCGGCGCGACACCCGGGAGATCTGGATGGCGGCCGACCTGGACCCGGCTCCGGTGCTCGACGACATCCGAGAGCTGGCTGCTGAAGCCCGGGTGGTCATCAAGGAGGTCGGTCGCTCCAAGCTCGATGCTGCCGCACGCACCGATGCCCCTCAGGGGGTTATCGCCTTTGCTCGGCCGTTGCCCGAGGTCTCCGTGGACGACCTGCTGGGTCCCGGTTACGAAGGAAGCTCGCCGTTCCTGCTCTTGTCTGATGGAATCACCGACCCCGGCAACCTCGGGGCCCTGCTCCGCTCGGCCGAGTGTGCGGGGGTCACAGGGGTAGTCCTTCCCCGACATCGTGCCGTCCACATCACCCCCACCGTGACCAAGGCGGCGGCGGGCAGCATCGAGCACCTGCCCATGGCGATCGTGGGGGGGATGGCCAAGACGGTGGACGAGCTTCGTCGGTCGGGGGTCCTGGTGATCGGACTGGACGAACGGGGAAGCCGGTCACTGTGGGAGCTGGACGTGGCGATGGCCGATCGCGCGGTGGCGTTGGTCCTGGGAGCGGAGGGCCCTGGTTTAGGTCGGCTGGTTCGGGAGCGCTGCGACGAGGTGGTGTCGATCCCAATGCGGGGTCGCCTGTCCAGCCTCAACGTGGCCACGGCTGGGGCCTTGGCCTGCTTCGAGGTGGCCCGGGCTCGCAGCCTTGGCTAAGGCTGGATCCGCCGAAAGGCAGAGCCTTCCGGCGGAGTTCGGTCGCCGGCCTGACGGCCGACGTCTTCGCTGCTGCGACCGGCGAAGCCGATCTCCGCAGGTCAGGGGCTCCGCCACAAAGGGCTCTGCCCCCGAACCCCCGCCCAGTCCTGTGACTTCAGCTCGTCAGACAGCCGAGCACTAACGGTGGTCGCAGCGGATAGGTGGGTCGAGCGTCAGCGGCTAGCCAGGCAGGCGCAGCCGCCGCCTTGGTGTTTGGCCTGGTAGAGGGCGCCGTCGGCCAGGCCCAGGAGGGAATCGGCGGTCAGACCCGGAGCAACCAGCGCGATGCCGATCGACAGACCCAGGCGGAGGCGCAGCCCGCCCACCTCGAAGGGGGTGGCCATGGTGGCCAACATCCGCTCGGCCAGGTGGTTGGCCGTGGTCGGATCTGGAACCCGTCGGAGCAGGACGGTGAACTCATCTCCACCCAGGCGGGCCAGGTCGTCCCCGGCCCGTAGCGCCGAGCGGAGGCGCTCGGCCACCTGGACCAGGACCTGGTCTCCGACCTGGTGGCCGTGGGCATCGTTGATCGGCTTGAAGGCGTCGAGGTCACAGAAAGCCACCGCCAACTCCCCCTCGCCGATGGCGAGGGCTTCGGCCAGACGCTCCCGGAAGGTGGCGCGGTTGGCCACCCCGGTCAGGCTGTCGTGGCCGGCGAGGTGGATGAGGCGCTGGTGCTCGATCCACTTCTGGATGGCCAGTTGGGCATAACGGGCCTGGAGCTCGAGTCCCATCTGGTGGCCGAGGAGGGGTTCGGCATCGTCGTGACGCCATACCGACAAGACGGCCGGGGGGAGCTTGGGCGAGACCTCGATGGGGATGCACCACACCCCGGCCAGCCCTGCTTCCTCGGCGGGGATCCGGGCCCGAGGTGGCAGGTCGTCGATGGTGGCGTTCACCTGCTCTCCGGTCAGGGCGGCCCGATGCCACGGTCCCGCATCGGTGGGTACGCAGGCCTTGGGGACCCCGGCCCCGTCGGTCCAGCGGAACTCATAACCATCGAATCCGTGGTGGATGAGCGCCCCCGCCACCTGGAGGGTCGGAATGATCGACCGACACAGGTGCTCGCAGACCTCAGAGAACGGGTCGGCACCGCTGAGCGCTCCGAGGAACTGGTTGAAGTGGAAGTTGTGCTCCCAGGACCGCAGTCGGAGGACCAGATCGTGCTGGCGGGTGGATTGAGCACTGATGGCCGCCACCTCGCACCACGTCGAGGTCCCGTCGCTGTTCAAGAGCCTGAACACCATCGGGATGGAGGTGGCCCGGCCTTCGGTGATCTGAACTTGGGCGAAGGCGGCCAAGGCCCGGTCGACTTCGTCGGGGGGGATGAAATCGACGACGTTGTGGCCGACCATGTCGGCTGGCTTCCAGCCCAGCAGGGTGACGATCGATTCACCGGCGTACTGGATGGTGCCGTCCAGGCTGACCACCACGAAGGGGTGGGCGGTGCTGTCGACGATGGCCCGGAACAGCGATTCGGGGACGCGCAGAGGATCGTTGCCTGCATGGCTGATGCTGGACGTGTCCATGGTCCTGGCGCCCTCCCAGCCCGGATCGTACCATCGGCGAGTCGTTCAGTCACGCTCTGAGGTCGTTCGGCGACGATGCGTGTTGTCGAGCCAGAGTCCGACCTCTCGCCCATCGGGGGACGGCGATGGGTAGCGTTCCGGTGTGTCCAGGAGTCGCTCCGTTTCTCAGCTCGTCGACAAGGTCGACCGGTCGGGCACCGAGAGGGCAACCGATCATCTGGTGGTGGAAGAACCTCTCGAGATCCGCCTGGACGGCGTGCGGGTGACGACCACCATGAGGACCCCTGGCCATGACGGTGAGCTGGCTGCGGGCTTCTGCTTCTCCGACGGGCTGCTGGGAGGAGCCTCGGTGCTCGGGGTCGACCATGGTGCCGGGAACGCCGCCTCCGTGGACACCGGCGGTCAGGCCCCCGTTCCGACCACCCGCCTCACCGCCACCACTTCTTCATGCGGGTGGTGCGGCACCGATGCCCTCGATGACCTGGCGTCTTGGTTGGAGCCCCTCGGGTCCCGGTGGCCCTTCGACGTGGCCGTGTTGGGGGCAGTGGTCGAGCGGGTGAGGCAATCCCAGGACCTCTTCGAACTGACCGGAGGCGTGCACGCCGCGGCCGCCTTCGATCGCACGGGTCGGCCCGAAGTGGTCCGCGAAGACATCGGCCGCCACAACGCCGTCGACAAGGTGGTGGGCAGGCTCCTGCTCGACGGCCGATTGCCTGCCGGTGAGATGGGTTTGTTCGTGAGCGGCCGGACCAGCTTCGAGATCGTGCAGAAGGCGTGGGCCGCAGGGTTCTCGGCGGTCGTGTCGGTGAGCGCTCCATCGTCGTTGGCCGTCGACACCGCCCGCCGCGCTGGCCTGATGCTGGCCGGGTTCGCCCGTCCGGGACGCTTGAACGTCTACGTACCATGACCCGTCCGGCCCCTCCTCCACGCCCTGACGATGAAGCCGATCAGCTCCAGGTGTTCGGCCCGGCCCGAGTCGCGGCCGGGCTGGGATCGGTTCGCTCCACCATGAGCCAGACCGCCGCTCAACTTGGTCTGCGTAGAGGTACCCGCCTACTGGTGAGGGTGAACCAGCCCGAGGGTTTCGATTGCCCTGGCTGCGCCTGGCCCGAACCGGCCGAGCGATCCCACCTCGAGTTCTGTGAGAACGGTGCCAAGGCACTGGCCGAGGAAGCCACCGTCCGCCGTTGCGGTCCCGACTTCTTCGCCTCCCACCCGGTGGCCGCATTGGCCGAACAGAGCGACCACTGGCTCGGCCAGCAGGGGCGGCTCACCCACCCGATGATGCGGACCGCCGGGGACACGCACTACCGGCCGGTGGCTTGGAGCGTGGCCCTGGACCTGGTGGCCGACAGGCTGCGGACGGCCGCTACCCGTCACCCCGACCGTGCCGTCTTCTACACCTCGGGACGTACCAGCAACGAGGTCGCTTTCCTCTACCAACTGCTGGCCCGCCGGTTGGGCACCAACAACCTGCCCGATTGCTCCAACCTGTGCCACGAATCGAGCGGCGTGGCGCTGACCCAGACGATCGGGGTGGGCAAGGGCAGCGTCACCCTCACCGACCTGCACCAGGCCGAGTTGATCCTGGTCGTCGGTCAGAACCCGGGAACCAACCATCCCCGGATGCTTTCTGCGTTGGGCAAGGCCAAGGCCAACGGTGCCCAGGTAGTGGCCGTCAACCCCATGCCCGAGGCCGGCCTGCTGGGATTCGCTGATCCAAAGACCGCCCGGGGCCTCGCCGGGCGACCGGCGGGGCTCGCCGACCACTTCCTCCAGATCCGGGTGGGAGCCGATCTGGCCTTGTTCCAATGGCTGAATCGGCGCCTGGTCGAGTTGGACGCCGAGACACCAGGTGTCGTCGATCATGGGTTCGTCACCTCCCACACCCACGGGTGGCCGGAGTTGGCCGAACACCTTGCGGCCGTCGACTCTGACGCTCTCCTCGCTGCCACCGGCCTTCCCCGGGAACAGGTCGAGGCGGTGGCCCGGCTCCTGGCCGACCGGAGACGGATCGTCATCTGCTGGGCCATGGGCATCACCCAACACCGTCAGGCGGTGGCCACCATCCGCGAGATGGTCAACACCTTGCTGCTTCGGGGTGCCATCGGCCGACCCGGCGCCGGGGTTTGCCCGGTGCGCGGCCATTCCAACGTCCAGGGCGACCGGACCATGGGCATCGTGGAGAAGCCGACGGTCGAGTTCCTGGCCGCGCTCGGAGCCGAGTTCGGTTTCGACGCCCCCACCCGGCATGGGACCGACGTGGTCGCGGCCATCGAAGCCATGGCTCGCGGTGATGTAGACGTGTTCATGGCGATGGGCGGGAACTTCTTGTCGGCGTCTCCCGATACCGAGGTCGTGGCGGAGGCCTTGGCTCGGGTCGGGCTCAGCGTGGCCGTGTCCACCAAGCTCAATCGGTCTCACCTGATCGGCAGCGGGACGGCCTTGATCCTTCCCTGTCTGGGTCGGACGGAAGTCGACCGCACCGGCGGGCGAGTCCAGCGGGTGACGGTGGAGGACTCGATGAGTGTGGTCCACGCCTCGTCGGGGTCGCTGGCCCCAGCGTCGGATCATCTGCTCAGCGAGGTGGCGATCGTGGCCGAGCTGGGCAGCCGGGTCGACCCCTATGAGGGGATCGACTGGATGGGGTTGGCTGGTGACTACGGACTGATCCGAGACCACATCGAGGCCGTTGTCCCAGGGTTCACCGACTTCAACCGACGCCTGGACCATCCCGGTGGGTTCGTGTTGCCGCACCCCCCTCGGGACCACCTCCGGTTCCCTACCCCCGACGGGCTCGCCCACCTGACCGTCAACGAGTTCGCACCCGAGGTGGTCCCACCTGGGCACCTGCTACTGCAGACCGTGCGGTCCCACGACCAGTTCAACACCACCATCTACGGACTAGACGATCGGTACCGGGGAATCAGCAACGGTCGTCGGGTGGTGTTCGTGAACCCCGCCGACCTGGCCGAGTTGAACCACGGCGACGGCGACCGCGTCGATGTGGTCAGCGAATGGCGAGATGGGCGGTGTCGGCGGATCCACGACTTCCGCCTGGTGGCCTACCCGGTGGCGCGAGGGACCTGCGCTGCCTACTTCCCCGAAGCCAACCCGTTGGTTCCCTTGGGTTCGATCGCCGACGAGAGCCGGACTCCAACGTCCAAGTCGATCATCGTGCGCTTCGTGGCGACCTGAGGCCCGCGGCCGGGTGCCTCCAGAAGCGGTGGGTTTACTCGGATCAGGGGGGCCGATACCGTGCCGAAGATGGCCACCACCGATCAGCCCTGGCAGGGCGACGCCTGCTCTCTCGTCGATGCCTTCCGTTCCGGCGAGCGATCGCCCCGAGAAGAGGTGGAGGCGACCCTCGCCGCCATCGAACGCAGCGACATCAACGCCTTCTCCCACGTCGACCCCGAACGGGCCCGCCAAGCCGCCGATGTTGCCGATGTCTCCCTGCCCTTCGGTGGAGTCCCCTTCGCCATCAAGGAGCTCGACGAGGTGGAGGGATGGCCCGACACCGGGGCGTCACTCGTGTTCAAAGACCGGATCGCCACCCACACGTCACGGGTGATCGAAAAGGTGGTGGGAGAGGGGGGCGCCGTCCCGGTTGGGCTCACCACCGCCAGCGAGTTCGGTGGCCTGAACGTGAGCGTCACCAAGCTCAACGGGGTGACCCACAACCCATGGCAGCACGGTCGCACCGTGGGTGGGTCGTCGTCGGGTTCGGCCGCCGCGGTGGCGGGGGGCTTGGTCAGCCTGGCCAGCGGCGGTGACGGCGGCGGATCGATCCGCATACCTGCCGGCTACACCGGACTGTTGGGCATGAAGGGCACCTACGGTCGGATCTCCAGGGGACCCAGGGCCGCGTTCCGGCCTGGAACGGTGGTATTGGGCAACCTGTCGCGTTCGGTTCGAGACGCGGCCCGCTACTTCGACGTTGCCGCCGGTACCGATCCTCGGGATCCCACCAGCCTCCCGTCCAAGGGCACATGGGAGGCCGACCTCGGATCCCACGACCTGAAAGGTCGCAAGATCGCAGTTGTCCCGGCACTGGGAGGGGTCACCCTCGAACCTGGAGTCGAGGACAACCTGCATCGCTGGGTGGACGACATGGTCAAGACCACCGGTATGGAGCTGGTGGACGTGAACCTCCAGACCCCAAACCTGGCGGCCATGTGGATGATGGGCAACCTCTCCACCCTGTTGCCCGAACTGGAGGGACACTGGCCGGGGTGCGCCAACGAGCTGACCGACGAGGTGGCGTTGGGCCTCTACCTGTCCCAGGCCTTTTACAACTTGGAGGCGGCGGCCATCGCCGAGCGTCAACGCATCGAACTGCACGAGGCCATGGCCTCGGCCTTCGACCAGGTCGACTTCGTGATCGCATCCACCAACCCGGGCCCGGCCTTCCCGGCCGAGAGCACCAAGTCGGCCAACGTCGAGGTCCTCGACCACCTGTTGTCGAACCGCATCGCCAGGCTCGGACTGCGGGGGGCGCTGACCTCGGTGAGCGTGGTGAGCGGAGCCTTCCACAAGCTTCCGTCACGCATCATCGGACTGGCTGAATCCAAGTTCCCCGACCTGGTCGGCATGGGCGGCCTCACGATCTTGTCCAACATCTACGGCAACCCGGCGGTGTCCATCCCCGCCGGCTTGGTCAACGGGCTGCCGGTGGGAGCCCAGGTGCTGGCCCGCCACCACGAGGATGCCTTGCTTTTCGACGTGGCCTTGGCCGCCGAGCGAACCCTTCCGTGGCCGCTGGTGGCCCCGTCGGTGTAGGTCGCCCATGACCGTCGACGTCGACCACTTCCTCGCCCAAGGGTGGGTGCTGACCCGCACCGTCGACGAACGCGGCGCGGTCGAGTTGCGCGGTTGGGTGGATGAGATCTCGTCGTGGCCCGATGATGGGGACGGCTGGATGCACCATCGTGAACGAACCCCCGACGGGGCCGCACTGTGTCGCAGCGAGAACCTCATTCCCTTCCACGACGGGCTTCGTCGTCTGCTCACCACCGGTTCCATGCTCGACACGGCGTCGGCCCTGTTGGGTGAGACCGCCGTGCTCTACAAGGAGAAGATCAACTACAAGCTTCCCGGCGGTGGTGGGTACGCGCCCCATCAGGATGCACCGGCCTACCCCTTCATCGACTCCCACGTGTCGTGCATGGTGGCGGTGGATGACGCTACGCAGGAGAACGGCTGCCTGGAGGTGGTCTCGGCCTGTCACCTCGACGTGTTGCCCACCGACGAGACCGGCTGCATCGCAGCCGACGTGGTGGCCGAGCTGGATTGGCGGCCGGTGGAGGTACCAGCGGGGTGGACGCTGTGGTTCCACTCCCGCACCCCGCACCGCAGCGGCCCTAACCGCAGCGATCGCCCTCGACGGGCGCTGTATCCCACCTACAACGCGCGGGCCGAGGGCGACCTGCGCGCCGACTACTACCGAGAGAAGCTGGCCCGGTTTGCAGCCGAGGGAGAGCGAGCCGACGGCAAGGTGAAGGTCTCGCTGATCGACGACTTCCAGGGGGACGCGGTGTGACCGGCTCGGCCCCGGATCCGACCGCGTCCACGGTGGTCGAAGTGGTCGACCTGTTCGGCGACTACGCCCACCACCGCTACGACGAGGTCGTATCCCAGATGGATCACGCCCTCCAGACCGCGGCGCTGGCTCGGGCCGATGGTGCCCCCGATGTGCTGGTCGTCGGGGCCTTGCTCCACGACGTGGGCCACCTGCTGGAGTTGCGCGACGGCGGCATCGTGGAAGGTGACGTGTCCCAGGATCTCCACCACGAGGTCCGGGGTGCCGCCTGGTTGAGCGCCGTGTTCCCACCGGAGGTGACCCGCCCGATCGCGTTGCACGTCGAGGCCAAGCGCTACCTGTGCGCGCTCGACCCGAGCTATCGGGCGGACCTGTCTGCCGGATCACGGGCCAGCCTGGCCCGTCAGGGCGGCCCGATGAACCGGGCCGAGATGGAGTCGTTTCAGGCGAACTCCTCGCACTTCGACGCGGTGAGGCTTCGACGCTGGGACGATGCTGGCAAGGTCACCGATCTCGAAGTTCCGCCGTTCGAGGACCACCTCCCCGCCCTGGTCCGCGTGACCGGCAGGAAGCTGGGTAAATAGCACCGGTTTGGAGCCCGCGGTGGGATTCGAACCCACGGCCTGCCGCTTACAAGGCGGCTGCTCTGACCAACTGAGCTACACGGGCGGGACTGGCCCGCTGATCGTAGGGGCTGAGGCCGGTGGGCTACGACGCCAACGCCTTGGAGGTGGATGGGATGACACCAGGTCATCGATCACCTGCTCCACCCAGAGACGCTCGGCCATCGACGGTTCGCCCCGGTCGAACAAGGCTTCGGACAGCACGTCACCAACGTGTCCGAGCCGCGGATCGGCACCGACGGCTGTGGTCAGGTTGGCCAGGCTGACATGGATCGTCTGTCCCGGTGCCCGAGGAACCTGGTGGGCCCTGCTGAAGCGGTCGATGACGCGCATCTGTTCTTCGGCCCACGACCGTGGTCCCCGACCGGGATCGCCTCGATCCTGGCGGAACCACCACACCAACAAGGCCAGCGATGCCGCAATCAACGACGCGGCCAAGACCAAATGCCAAGCCGGCGGCTTTCGATCGGGCGTCTCCGCCCCAGTTCCGGTGCTCGACCCGGAGCCGGAGCCGGAGCCGCTGCCGGAGCCGGAGCCGTTGCCGGAGCCGGGCCCACTCCCGGAGCTGGAGCCGCGGCCACCTCCGCCCCCTGAGTCTCCGCCTCCACCCTTGGTGGAGCCGCCTGCTCCGGGGAAGCGAGCTCGCTCCCGTCCCTGGGAGTCTCGGGCCACCACGTCGTCTCCCTCGACGCCAAGCACCAGTCGTTCACCTGTGAGCTGGTTCTCCAACTGGGCCCGTCCACTCGGGTCGGTGCTCAGGCTGTAGGGCTCGCCGTCGATCGTGGTAGTTCCCGTACCCGTCGACGGGTTCACGCCGAGCCGGTCGCCGGTGGTGGTCATGTCGTACAGGTCGATCGGCTCGGAGTTGTCCGGTGACATCTCGCGCCGTTCTCCTGTGCCTCGATCGAAACCGAAGGGCCCGAAGGAGGGCCGACACGACGGCAGCGAGGCGAACGACGCCACGAACGCCCCCAGAACCAGGGCCAGGACCACGCTGGACACCAGATCTCCGGCCCGTCCCAGGGGCGGGCCGCCTGAGCCGGGGGACAACGAGCCCGGCTGGTGGTAAGCGCGCCGTTGGTCGGTCTCCAAGGACCACAGCGAGAACAGGGCCAGACCCAGCCATAGGAGTCCCAGGGCGAGGGCCGAGCTGTCGGCGCCCAGCACCACGAACACCACCGGCAGGCCGGTCACGGCCGGGATGATGCGAAGCCGGCGGACCCGACGCCAATCCAAGCCTGTGACGAACATCCATGAGCACAACAACAGGTGCTCCACGAGGTCACCGCTTCCCGGGTCGATGCTAGTGACCGTGAGGAACAGACCCACCGCCACAGCTACCGCGATCATGGCCAAGAACCCGGCGGCCAGGCCCGAGACAGTTTGGAACTTCTGGTCCACCTCGGTTCTGGCGCTGATCACCGCACCTGCGGCCAGGCTCAGTGCTGCGCTCACGCTGTACTGGTAGTTGAGGCTCAACCAGCCGAGTAGGAAGAACATGTAGGTCGCGGTGGCGTAGACCGCGAGCTGGCTGACAGCGCGAGCCCGTCCCTCCGGTACGGCCAGCATTCCCAGGTTCCAAGGCATGGACGTCGGTGTCGTCATCCCCACGCCACCCCGCGTGGTGTCACATGGCAGGTGAGTCCCGCCCAGCCTCGGACGGTCAGCACCCCTTGGGTCGCGGTGGCCAACTGGTGGTTGACCGCCCTGATCCCGCTCACCATGTCGGCCCGGGTGACAGCAGAGCCAGGCTGGTAGGCCTCCGTGGGTAGGGGGGCGCCGAACGGGCTGTGCGGCGTCGGCGGATCGGGCCGGTGCCTCTCGCCGTCGGCGGTGACCATCTGCACGACCCATCCTCGGGCCAAGGCCTCGGTGGCCACCGCTGAGGCAACCCCGGTCACGTGGTCCGCCATGTCGCCAGGCAGACCGGGGTCCACCATGATCCTCAAGCCGATCACGCCGGTCCCATCGTGCTCGCGCACCATCAGATGGCCATGGTGAGCCGTTGCCCCCCAGTGGACGTGGCGGGGTAGGTCACCCCGTCGGTAGGGGCGCAGGCTGCGAAACAGGTCATCGCCGAGCGGCGACCCCGTGGTGAGACCGGAGTTCATGGCCCGGGGTCGCGGCCACTCCAAGTCCACCGCTATGGGAGCGGGGGCAACCGCCAAGGGGACCGTCAACGGGATCACCAGGCGTCGCCCGGCCTGATACAGCCCGAGAGGCCCAGTGCCCACCACGTCGAGGCCCACATGGTGGATCAGCCCGCGTGGGAGCGAGGGAAAGGTGATGATGGCCGGGGCCGCCGTGTGGATCAGGAACCTGGGGTTGCGGGGGATCGTGGCTGGGCTGACGATCACCGGACGTCTGAGTCCGCGGGCCGTCAGCACCCACTCAGAGGGCTGGCCGGTGATGGCCCCAGGTGGGCCATGGAGCGAGATGTCTACGGGAGCGACGGTGAGCCAGGCTGCCATCGCGTCGACCGCCACCACGGTGATCAGGCTCAGGCCGACGATGGTCGACGCGGATTCATCTGTGACCAGTCCGAGCAGGGTGGTGATGACCGCCAAGACGACGACGCCGGTGGCGGTGGTCGACCGCTTGAGGTGGAGTCGGCTCGACCGGGTAACCATGTGGAGGCCAGGTCAGGCCTGCACCGGGGGAGCCGGCACCTGGGCCACGAAGTTCGAGATCCACACGCGGGCGGTGGCCAAGTCATCGTTGGTGACGTCGAGGATGCGGTGGGCCAGTACCGAAACCGCCAGAGCCTGGATGTCGTCGGGCTCGACGAAGGTCCGACCCGCGGCCAGGGCTCGGGAACGGGCGAGGCGGACCATGGTGAGCGAGGCACGGGTGGACAGCGGGGTGCTCGACCCCGATCGGGTGCGAACCATGTCGATGACATCCAGCAGGTACGTGGCCACCGCCGGGTGGAGGTACACGTCATCGAGTTGGGCGTGGTGAGCGACCCAGTGGTCCAGGTCGGCGACCGGCTGAAGGGCGTCGAGCGAGCGGTCTCCTCCGCGCCCCTCGATGATGGCGGACTCGGCCTGGCGACCGGGCAGGCCCATCGAGAGGGACAGGGCGAAACGGTCTCGCTGGCCCGCCACCAAGGGGAACGTGCCCAGATCGCCACCGTGGGGGTTCTGGGTGGCCAACACGAAGAACGGGCGGGGTAGGAGGTGGGTGGTTCCGTCCACCGTCACCTGACCTTCGGCCATCGCCTCCAGCAGCGCCGACTGGGTTCTGGGCGTGGCCCGGTTCAGTTCGTCCACCAACACCACGTTGTGGAACAGGGGCCCGGGTTGGAAGGACCACGTGCGATCCCTGTCGTCGTAGATCGACACCCCGGTCAGGTCCGACGGCAACAGGTCAGGTGTGCCCTGGACCCGGCCGAAGCTACCGCCTATCGACGCGGCCAAAGCCTTGGCCAACAAGGTCTTGCCCACGCCGGGGATGTCCTCGAACAGGACGTGACCACCAGCCAGGAACGCGGTGGCGGCCAGGCGGATCGGCTCGGGATCGCCGAGCACCACGCCTGACACCTGTTTGACCAGGGCGTCGAACGGGGACTGGGTCGGCTCGGTCACGGCGTCAGTCTGGCCGAGCCGCTGCCTCCGATGTCGTCAACTGCCTCCGGTGGCAGTTCCAGCGGTCTCGTCGTCGCCACCGCTGTCGTTCACCGCCGCGGGGGCGACGTCGTCGAGTCCGTAGCGGTCCCTCACCCCGCTGCCAGCACACCCGCCTCCGTCTGAGCCACTCTCGCCACCGAGGGCTCCGTCGAGCACCGGTGTCGCCGCCGAGAACACGCCCCATGGGCTTTCACAGCCGGGAACGACCCAGACGTGGTTCATCCACTGCTTGTCTCCTCCAGCCTTGGAGCCGCCTCTGGCAGCGCAATCCTCTTGGGTGGTTTGACTGTCGCCAGCCACCACGCCGTTCACAATGCAAAGACCCATGTGGCGATGGAAGTGGTCGTTGGGGCCGGTAAACCCCTGTGACGGTTCGGCCTCTCCCTCGTGGATGATGTAGTAGCTGAGCCCCACCACGGCCGAGTCCGGGTCGGTGCCGTCGAACAAGATCATCTCGGGGCGGTCGATGTCGAACTTGGTGTCGACCTCACCGAAGTTCATGTAGTGGGCCGCGATCCCGGGGACGTAGCCAGTGACCTTCACCCAGCCGCCCGCTTCGGCCTTGGCCACGGTGTTGTACTTCTCGGTGACGGCCCGAGCCTGATCCAGCTCGGCTTCGAGGCGGTCGCACTGAGCCTGGTCGGTCATCGCGGTCCACGGGTGGGGGCCGACGTGACCTCCGTGGCCGCCGGAATCTCCAGGAGCGGCCGCAGCGTGGTGGTCACCTCCAGATCCCTGGGCCCGCATCCACCAGAGCCAGGCGTCGTAGTCGGCGTCGGAGGCTTCACCCAACGAGATCACCAGTTGGGCCGCGGCCCCTTCGCTGGTGCCCGCGGGACCGGTGAGGCCGATCAGCTTGTCGAGCCCTTCCGAGCCCCGGCCCTGGTTCGGGTCGGGTCGGGTGGTCGTCGTGGTGGCCGGTGCTGCGGCGGCATGGCTGTGGCCGCCGGATGATGCCCCCGGTTCCTCGGCGGTCATCGACATGGCACCGCCCTGGTAGGTGTCGATCCCCAAGGTGTCGGCTTCGGCCCAGTAGGCAGGATGGTTGAAGCCCTTGTCGCAGCGTTCCTGGTCGATCTGAGCCATCTGGGCGGCGTGGTCGGTGAGGGTGGGTTCTCCTGAGCTGCCGTGGTCGGCGGCATCGGGCGAGGTGATGACGGTGGTGGCTAGGGCAATAGCAGCGGCGGCGGCGAAGGCGGGGGCCAGACGGGACCGGGACGGGGAGCCGCCCGGGGCGAGTACGAGCCGGGCCGACAGCAGCGCGGCGGCGACGCCGAGGGTCTGGGCGGCCATGTCGATGGCTCCCACCTCCTCCACGATGCCTTCGTGGTTTCCGACCGGAAGGCCGACGGTGCGACTCCAGATCCACACGGCGGTTATGGCGAGGTTGCCTACAGCCGAGGCCAGCCAGGTGCGACGTCCGGCCTTGGCGGTCAGGGCGGCGGCGGCGACCCACAACTGGAACCAGCCAGCGGCGGCGAAGGCCAGCGGATCGATGAGGCTCTCACCGATGTGGCTGGGGACCATGGCGAAGTGGATGACGGCGGCGCCCGCCGACAGGCCGGCCACCATCCATTCCACGGCCCCGGGTTCGGTCGCGGCGGGTACGTCGCTGGTGAGCTGGTCGGACATCGGTGCCCCCTGAAAGCACTCGTGGACTGATTCCCCTGCGGTCGTCTGGCCGCCCATAGTGCGACAACGACTACGTAACGCTACTTGTTTGCACGCTTCGTGCAAGTTCAGGATGGGTGCGGCGGTGGCTTCGGCTGCCGTATCGTCTGCCCAGATCCGAACCGGGGGACGAGACGCATCCACATGCAGCGGCACTCGCAGGGCGAACCGACCGAAGCAGCGTTGTCGGACATCCCCGCGCCCGAGATCCTGGCCCGCCTCGTTCCCTACCTCGACATGTCGGTGATGGTGGTTCGACGGGACTGGTCGGTTTCTGCGGACCTCGGTCCCCCGGGCGGCGTCCTGGGACGAGGGAATGCCACTGGTAGCCATCCCTTCAGTTCCATGCATCCCGACGACGTCGAGCGGGTCGCGGGGTACGCGCAGCGGGCCATGGAGAGCGCACCGGGATGGCGTTGCTCCTTCGAGGTGCGCGCTCAGAGGGGCGATGGCTCCTACGGGCTCTTCGACATCGAGCTCCACAATCGCCTCGACGACCCGGTGATCCAGGGGGTGGTGGTCGTCTCCCGGTCGTTGCCCGACCCTCAGCCGGCCGACGCTCCGTCCATGCCTGCCGAGGTGGCAGCCACCGTGCAGCTCGGAGCTGGCGATCATCTCCCCATCGGCCTGCTGCTCCTCGACTCCGAGGGTGACGTGGTGTTCGTAAACCAGATGGCCGCCGATCTCATGGCCACCGATCGGGACACGCTGCTCGACGGGTTTGTGCCGTCGGGTTTCGGGCCCGAAGACGAGGCCCAGATCCGCGAGATCATCCGACGCCTTCGTGTCGCCCCCGGTCGGGAGAGCTTCACTGCCGCTCTGGAGTTGGATCCGCCTCGTCTGTTGTCGGCAACCTTCGTCTCCCGAGCCGGGGAAGGTACCGGTGACCACGTCCAGTTCGTGGTGGTCACCCTCGAGGACGTGACCCACCGCCTGGCCCACGAACGCCACCTGGAACACCGGGCCAACCACGATTCCCTCACCGGCCTCCCCAACCGCTCTTGGCTCCTCGATCACCTTCAGTCCCGGCTCCGCTCCGGCCAGGCTTTGCTGGTGGCCTTCGTGGACCTCGACGGCTTCAAGGCCGTCAACGACCGGGGTGGCCATGCCCTTGGCGACGACCTGCTGGCCGAGGTTGCCGTCGCTATCCAGTCAAGTCTCCACTCCGATGAATCAGCAGCCCGAGTCGGGGGCGACGAGTTCGTGGTGGTGGCCCCTGCCGGCGCGGCATCGCCACCGGCCAGCCTCGACGAAGAAGCAACGTTGCGGGACCGGATCCGCGCTGCCGTGCTGACCAACCCGGGTGCTATCCGGGAGCAGGTTGGTGTGAGCGTCGGTATCACCCGGTCGCGACCGGGTGACGAGCCGTGGGATCTGCTCGGCCGGGCTGACGCTGCCATGTACGCCGAGAAGCCCAAGAACGATCGCTAAACCTGCCGGCCGACGTCTTCGCTGCGAGGGTGATCAGACCGAGGCTTCGTCTCGGTTTAGCCATGCCGTATTCAAGGGTCGGCTCGCCTCCCAAGGACCCGAGCGGTGCTCTAGGGACGGCCGCTTTGGCCTTCACTGGGGTGATCCAGGTTGGCTTCGGCCAACTCGTCGATGGCGTCCACCTGGTGGGGGATTCCCTCGGCCCGGTAGGTGGCCCGGGCCAGCAGGTTCGACCCAACTGGTGCCGTGATGATCTGGAGCGCACCGCCCAACACCAAGAAGGTGATGTTGTTGGCCCCGCTCAGCCCGAACGCACCTCCGATCAGCACCATGACCAACCCCAGCGTGGTGGCCTTGGACAGGGCGTGCATGCGGGCCAGCACATCGCCGAAGCGAGCCACGCCCACCGCAGCCAACAGGATCAGAACCGATCCTGCCCCGATCAGCAGTTCGGCCACGGTCATCTTCCCTGGCCTTCGATGAAGCGGGCCACGGTGGCGGTGCTGATGAACCCGACCAGGGTGAGGACCACGGCCACAGGAAGAAATGATCCGTCCCCACTCTCGACAGCGCGCGATACCAGGGCGGCGACCGCGGTGGCTAGCAGACCGTCCAAGGCCAACACCCGATCGGCCAGAGAGGGTCCGCGCAGTAGGCGGTAGCCGAACAGGACCCCGGCCAGTCCAAGGAGAACCAGGATGAACCCGATCACGACAGGTCCTCCACCGCATGGGTCGGGCCGAAGGCCCGCACCGCCAGCTCGGCAAGGTGGGTGACATCGGCTCGGACCGTCTCAACATCGCGCAGGTGAAGTACGTGGACGTAGATCACGGCTGGCTCACTGGTGACCTCGACGGCCATGGTGCCGGGTGCGAGCCCCAAGACGTTGGCCACCAAGGTGAGCAGCGAGTCCGAGCAGTGGGGTAGGGGGACGGCTACCACACCGGTGTGGACCTTGGGGTGGGGCGACAGGACCTCCATGCCCACGACGAAGTTGGCCGAGATCAGGCCCTTGGTGACGCTGAAGAGGAATCGCATGGTCCAGATCGGTCTCACCGTCGGACGGTCCATTCCGAACCCGACGCCTGGAATGGCAGCCACGACCAAGGCGACCATGGCGGCCCCGCTGGCCACGTTGGCGACCGACAGATCACCCCACAACATCACCCAGAGCACTACCAGCATGAAGGGCAGGGCGATCCCCGTGGCCCGTTTCACGGGTTCCCCCCGGCGCCGGCGACCACGGCCCGGTAGGAGGCGGGGTCCAACAGTTCGACGGCCGAGCGCTCGGCGAGACCAGCGATGGGTCCGGCGAACAGGCCGATGAGCACCACCGCCGCCACCAGGACGGCGGCCGGACCCACCATCAACGCGGGAGGTGAGCTGCCCGTTCGCGCCGTCGATGGATCGGGCCCCTCGGCAGGTGGGGACCAGAACACCTCGGTCCAGATCTTGACCATGGCCACGAGCGTCAGAACTCCGACGCCGATCATCACCGCCAGCGTCCACCACTCTTGACGAGCCGCGGTCGCCGACAGCAGCGAGTACTTGGCCGCGAACCCTGAAAGTGGGGGAACGCCGCACAGGGCCAGCGCCGGAACCAGGAACAGCAGGGCCAGGACCGGCGCGGTCTGGGCCATGCCGCCCAGGCGTTCGAGTCGGGTGGACCCACCATGGTGTTCGACCAGGCCGCCGGTGAGGAACAACGCGGTCTTGACCACGATGTGGTGTACCAACGAGAGCACCACCGCGGTCAGGCCGGCCAGGTCGAAAAGGGCGATGCCCGCCACCATGTAGCCGATCTGGCCGACGATGGAGAACGAGAGGATGCGCCTCACGTCGTGTTCGGCGATGGCTCCAACCATGCCCACCACCATGGTGACGGCGGCCAGGGTCAAGAGAAGTCCGGTTGGAACGTCTCCAGGGCTGAAGAACAGGGTCTGGGTCCGAACGATGGCGTAGATGCCGACCTTGGTCAGGAGCCCGGCGAACACGGCCGTCACCGGAGACGGTGCCGTCGGATACGAGTCGGGAAGCCAGAAGTGCAGCGGGACCAGAGCGGCCTTGATGCCGAACACCACCAACATGGCTATGGCGAGCGCGGCCCGAGTTCCGGCGGGCAGATCGCCGATCCGTTGGCTCAGGTCGGCCATGTTGACCGTGCCGGTGGCGGCATACACGAATGCGAGCACCGTCATGAACAGGGTGGAAGCCAGGAGGCTGATGACCACGTAGGTCATGCCGGCCCGGACCTGATCGAGCCGTCCGCCCAGGGTGATGAGCACGTAGCTGGCCGTGAGCATCATCTCGATCGACACGAACAGGTTGAACAGGTCGCCGGTGAGGAAGGCCGCCGAAACTCCAGCGGCCAACACCAGGTACACCGAGGTGAAACCGACGTGGTTGCGTTCGGCACCGGGCTGACCGATGGCGTAGACGAGGACGGCCAGCAACATGGTGGTGGCCACCACCAAGAGCAGGGCCGACAATCGGTCGGCCACCAAGGTGATGCCCATCGGCGCCGACCAGCCCCCGCCCTGGATGGCGCGGGGGCCGTGGCGATCGACCTCGATCAGTAGCGCTACCGCGAGGCCGACGTTGACGGTGAGCACCGACAGACCGGCGGTGCGCTGCACCCGCCGGGACCGGCCACCCAGGATCGAGACCGCCGCCCCCAACAGGGGCAGGAGGATCGGCAGCGTCAGCAGCGCGTTCACCGGTGTCCCCCGGTGTCCTCGTCGGGGTGGCTGTCGTGACGGCTGTCGTGGATCTCGTCGTCGTCGGAGAGGCGCCACGAACGGTAGGCCAAGGCCAAGAGGAGCGCGGTGACCCCGAAGCTGATGACGATGGCGGTGAGGGCGAGGGCTTGGGGCAACGGATCGGCGATCTCCCCGATGGGTCCCGTGCCGACCAGTGGCGACCGACCTCGGCGGCCAGCGGTGATCATCAACACGTTGGCCCCATGGGTGAGCAGGCCCAGTCCGATGATCACTCGGGAGAGCTTGCGTTGGAGCACCAGGTAGGTGCCCACAGCGAACAGGAGCCCGGCGGTTGCGGCCAGCACGATGCTCATGGCGCCACCTCGGGTGAAGGGTCGTCGCCGAAGGACTCGAACATCATCAGGGCCAATCCCAGGACCACGAGGTAGACGCCGATGTCGAACACGGTCGGGGTGGCCAGCTTCACCGTTCCCAACAACGGGGGATGAAACTTGACGTAGGAGGCCGACAGCACCGGTCGTCCCCACAGCAGGGGGGCGGTGGCGGTACCGATGGACAGGAACAGACCAGCCCCGAGCACCGTCCAGGGTTGTCGGCGAGACAGAGCTCGGACCCCGGAGATGCCCCGGGACAGGTACACGAGAGACACCGCGGCGCCAGCCAGGATGCCGCCCACGAACCCGCCTCCAGGTTGGTTGTGGCCCGCGAACAACAGGTACAGGGAGCTCATCACCACTGCCGCGAACAGGACGCGCACCGAAACGTCGAAGGTGACCACCCGAGATAAGCGGGTCAGGGGAGGGAGGCCGGATCCCTGCCCTGGGCGCTGGCCGGCCCGAGCCAACGCCACTGCGCCTATGGCGGCCGACACCAGCACCGTGATCTCGCCCAGGGTGTCCAGCCCGCGGAAGTCCACCAAGATCACGTTGACCACATTGGCCCCGCCCCCGTCGGGAACCGAACGGGCCACCATCTCGTCGCTCACCGGGGTGGGGGGCTGTGGCGCGGCCATGGCGATGGCCAAAATAAAGATGGCGGTGCCCACAGCAGCGGCGACGCCGACCCGAAGGGCTCTTTGTCGTCGGGGCATGGCCGATTCGCCGCTCCCGCCCCACCCGAACCGGTCGGGGAGACGGCGCAGGACCAGAACGAACAACACGGTCGACAACGTCTCGATGGCAACCTGGGTGAGGGCCAGGTCGGGGGCGCCCTGGACCACGAACAAGCCGGCCATGGCATAGCCGGTGGTGCCCAGGAACAACGCCGCCGAGAACCGCCGGCGCGATGCCGAAGCGCCGATGGCTGCAGTGCAGACCATCACCGCCACCACCAGGTGGGCCGGGGTCTCCACCCATTGGGGCCAACCGGGCCAACCCGGTCCTCGGCTCAAGGCCCACAGCGGAGCGGCGCCCGCCGTCAACAAGATCACTCCGGCATAGACCGGCAGCGCCCCAGGCTGGGTGAACGAGGTGATGCGCTCGGCCACCTCGTCCAAACGGTCCAGCGCCGGCCGTAGGCCCACGGCCGAGTCGGTGGGGGGCGATCCGATCCGAAGCAGGCGCCGACGGCCGGCGAACAGCGCCGCCCCGCTGCTGATCACCGCCAGCGAGATTCCCAGGGTGGTGTCGAAACCGTGCCAGAGCGAGAGGTGGCTGTGGGTGAGCTGGTCGAGCGACGCCGGCCACACCCCGCCGACGAGAGTGAGCATCCCGAGAAGGACCGACGGCACCACCATCACCTTTGATGGCGGAACTCGTCCCGGATCGACCTCGACCGGGCGGGTCGAGTCCCGTCCCAATATCCCCCAGGCGAAGCGGAAGCTGTATCCGGCCGTCAACACCGACCCGATCGCCACCGGGGCGATTGCTAGCGGAGCGTCGTGCAGCACGGCTCGGATGGCCCCCTCCTTGGCGATGAACCCGAGCAGGAAGGGGATGCCGGCCATTGACGCGGCGGCGGCCACGGCCAGCCGATCGCTGAGGAGCCACCCGGCAGCCGATTCGCGGCGAAGCAGTGGAAGGCGTGGCAGCTCATCGATGTGACGGGTGCCGAACTGGTGGTCGACCACTCCGACCCCGAAAAAGGCCGAAGCCTTGAACAAGCCGTGCGCCAACAGCATCACCATCCCCGCCGCTACGGCCTCGTCGGTACCGATGCCGAACACGGCAACCAAGAACCCGAGTTGGCTGACGGTGCCGTGGGCCAGCATGACCTTGAGGTCGTTCCGGTGGAATGCCCGAAACCCGGCGATCACCATGGTGGTGAGACCGACGGTGAGGACCACCGGCCTCCACCATTCGACCTGGTCGGCGTAGGCGGGAGCCAGGCGGGCTACCAGGTAGACGCCGGCTTTCACCATGGTGGCGGCGTGGAGGTAGGCGCTCACCGGGGTCGGAGCCACCATCGCGCCGGGAAGCCAGGCGTGGAACGGGTACTGGGCGGACTTGGTGAAGGCCCCGAGGAGGATGAGGGCCAAAGCCACGCCGACGGTCCCGTCTGTGGGGGGAGCCGACACGATGGTGCTGATCGAGTACGTCCCGGCCTCGTGGCCCAGCATCAAGAAGCCGGCCAGCATCGCCAGGCCGCCGGTCCCGGTGACGAGCAGAGCGGCAACGGCGGCGTCACGGGCCTGTTTGCGGGTGTGGTCGTTGCCGATCAGCAGGAACGAGAGCACCGAGGTGAGCTCCCAGAACCCGTAGAGCACCAGGAGGTTGTCGGCCAGGACGAGCCCGACCATCGCCCCGCCGAAGAGGGTCAATAGACCGAGCTGGCGGACCGTGGCCCGAGCTCCCCGTTCGAAGTAGCCGTCGGAATAGACGAAGACGGCAACGCCGATCCCGGTTGCCAGCAGGACCATGACGGCGGCCAGGGCATCGAGCCTGAGGTCGAGGTCGATGCCGAACTGGGGCATCCACGAAACGTGTTCTGCGGACGTGTGATCCCGGTTCACGGCCGGGAGTTGGGTCAGGACCCAGGTGAGGGTGGCGGCCGGGGCGGTCAGGGCCAGAGCGGCCGTCAGGCGGGGATGAATGCGTCCGAGGTGCGAACCGAAGGTCAAGATGGCGGTACCCACGAACAGGGTCCATGCCATTAGGGCGATCACGGCTTCCCACCTTGGACCCTCTGGTGCCGTGGCCTGGGGCACGGGATCGGCGGAACCATGATCGATGCCACTCTAGGAGCCAAGCCCGAAGGCTGGCCGTTCAATATGTGACCCGGGGGTGCTTGCATCGACTGGGCTGGCCGACAACTCTTGTCCGATGGCCGCGACCGCACCCTCACCTCAAAAATCCGGCGGGCTCGACGCCAATGCCCGCGGCTTGGCCGTCTTGGCGGTGGCTGTCGTGGTCGGGCTCCTGCTGCTGATGACCAGCGGAGGCGGCGGGGGCGGCACCCAGGTGTCGGCCTCAGCAGGCGACGGCTCGGTCACCACCATCGACATCTCCGATCTGGGTGACACCGAACCAGGCGATGTGACCACCACCACCCCAGATGAGACCACCACCTCGTCGAGTACCCCATCCGATGGGCTTCGCGACCCTGGAGAGGTGAAGGTCCTTGTCCTCAACGGATCGGGGCTTCCCGGGGTGGCCCGTACCACCAGTGACACGATTGGGGAGAAGGGCTATGTGATGCAGCCGCCGAGCAACTCTGCTGCCTCTGCCACCACCACCGTCGTGTACTACGCCGACGGCTTCCAAGCCGAGGCCGAGGCGGTGGCGCTGTTGATCGGCAAGGCTTCCAGCGCCGTCGAATCGATGCCGTCCACCTCCCCGGGGCCCGGGGCCGACAACGCCAACGTGGTCGTGGTGCTGGGCAAGGACACCCCACCGGCTGACTCGTCGGGTTCATCCACCTCCTCCTCCTCCTCCTCGGCAAACTGAACCAGAGCCCGCTCGGTACCGCCCTTGGGCCCTTAGCCGCTGATCCGAGCAGCGCCATGTTGCTGTTCGACTTCGACGGCACGTTGGCCGCGATCGTCGATGATCCGGCTGAAGCCCGACCTCGTCCCGGTGTGGTCGAACGGCTTGTCCTGCTGTCGACCCGATACCGACGGGTCGGAGTGGTGTCGGGTCGCCCGGTGTCGTTTCTGACCCGGCACCTTCCTGCTTCGCTGTTCCTCTCCGGTCTCTACGGGATGGAGACCAGCGACGAGCTCGGTGCGACGGTGGTCGATCCCGCGTTCTCCAGGTACTTGGAACCGGTCGCCGCCGTGGTGGCGGCTGCACGAGAAGCCCGGCTCTCCGACGTTGCCTTGGCCGAGATGGAGGTGGAGGACAAGGTGTTGTCGGTGACGCTCCACTACCGCTCCAGCCCTGGCCTCGCCCAGTCCGTGGAGGCGTTGGCCCACACCCTGGCCCAACGCCATGGCCTGACCGTGCGAGCGGCGCGAATGTCGGTGGAGGTGCACCCTCCCGTCGAGGCCGACAAGGGATCTGTCGTCCAGCACCTGGTCACTGCTGAGCCCGACGTCGACGCGGTGCTGTTCGTGGGCGACGACGTCGGCGACCTGCCGGCCTTCGAAGCACTGGGGGCATTGAGTGAGGGCGGAGTTCAGACCATGGCCATTGCTGTCGAGTCGACCGAGATCGATCCTCGCCTCCGGCGCCGGGCCGATCTGGTCATCCGCGAAGATGAGGTCGTGACCCTTTTGGAACTGCTGGCCACCGCTCCTCCGCCGGCGTGACCGGGAGAGCCCCGTGACCACCTCGATCGACCTCGATCTGGCCCATCGCCGAGTGGTGGTGGTGTCCAATCGAGGTCCCGTCACGTTCCGACTCGACGACCACGCCACCCCGGTGGCCGTGCGCGGTGCCGGAGGTCTCGTCTCTGCCCTCGGACCCCTGGTGCGAGGAACCGACACCACCTGGGTGGCCGCGGCGATGACCGACGGCGACCGGGTCATGGCCGCTCGGGGCGTGACCGACGCCGAGGGGTTTCGAGTCAGGCTCTTGGACTTCGAACCGCGGTGGTGGCAGGAGCACTACGACACCGTGTGCAACGAAGCGCTGTGGTTCGCTCACCACGGCTTGTGGGATCCGGTCTATGAGCCGAGCTGGCCTGTCGGATGGGTGGAAGGTCCCTGGGCAGCTCATAGACGGGTGAACGAGGCCTTCGCCCAAGCGGTGGCGAGCGACGCCCCGACCGGGGCGGTGGTTCTGGTGCAGGACTACCACCTCTGCCTCATGGCCCCGATGTTGCGGGATCGGCGCCCGGACCTGGATCTGGTCCACTTCAGCCATACCCCGTTCGCTCCGCCGGAATGGCTGGGGATGCTCCCCACCGCGGCCCGCGTCGAACTGCTAGAAGGATTGGCCCGGTTTCATGCCTGCGGGTTTCACACCCAGCGTTGGGCCGACGACTTCGAGAGTTCCTGCTCGGCGTCGGGGGTGGAGGTACCCCCCGTGTTCGTTGCTCCCCTCGGGCCTGATCTCGATGACCTGAGGGCAACGATCGGGTCAACGAAGTGCAGGGACGCAGCTTCCGAACTCGACCTCTTGGTCGGGGACCGGACCTTCGTGGTGCGGGTAGACCGGATCGAGCTGTCCAAGAACATGGTTCGAGGTTTCTTGGCCTACGAAGCGATGCTCGAAAGTCGCCCGGACCTTCACGGCCGGGTGGTGTTCGGGGCGTTCTGCTACCCGTCACGCCTGGGTGTCGATGCGTACGACCGCTACCACCGAGCTGTTGGCGAGGTGGTCGATCGGGTCAACCAGCGGTTCGGGACCGAGGAGTGGGAACCGATCCACTACGACCCCACCGACGACTACCCGAGGTCAATGGCCGCATTGGTCCGAGCCGACGTGGTGATGGTCAACGCCGTTCGAGATGGTCTCAACCTGGTGGCCAAGGAGGCCGCCCTGGTCAATCGTCGTCATGCCCAGATCCTCCTGTCACCCGAGGTCGGTGCCTGGCACGAGCTGGCCGAAGGGGCGTGGCTTGTCGACCCTTTTGACGTGGGCCAGACGGCGGCGACGCTGGCCACCGTGGTCGAGCTCGACCCCGACGAACGCCGCCGTCGGGCTGAGCTGCTGGTCCGTGCCGCGTCGGCGCGTACCCCGACCGACTGGCTGGCTGACCAGATCGCGGCCGCACCGCGGAGCCATGCGGATACTCGTCGCCCCTGACAAGTTCCGGGGAACCGCCACCGCCGCGCAGGTTGCCCAAGCGATGGCGTCGGTGGGTCGCTCCCTCGGGGCCCGGGTGCGAGAGGTGCCCTTGAGCGACGGCGGCGAGGGTTTCCTCGACGTCTTCGGTGGTGCCAACCGGTCGATGCTCGTGACCGGTCCACTGGGATCGCCTGTCGAGGCCGGCTGGCGCCTCCAGGGCCGCACCGCGGTGGTGGAGATGGCCCAGGCTTCGGGCTTGATGCTGATCGGGGGACCCGGAGGGAACGATCCGGTGGCTGCCACCACCAGCGGAACCGGCGAGTTGATCGCCGCCGCGGTCGACCTCGGTGCCCGGCGCGTGGTGGTCGGCCACGGCGGATCGGCCTCGACCGACGGCGGGCTGGGGGCAGTTCAGGCCCTGTTCCCCGGGGCGCGCCTTCGAGGCGTGGAGCTGGTGGCCGCAGTCGATGTGAGAACCGAGTTCACTCGGGCTGCCGATGAGTTCGGTCCCCAGAAGGGTGCCACCCCGGCCCAGGTCGAACTGTTGAGCCGACGGCTCAGGCGACTGGCCCAGGTGTACCGGGACGAGCATGGGGTCGATGTGACCACGATGGCGGGGTCGGGAGCAGCGGGCGGACTCGCCGGAGGGTTGGCGGCGTTGGGGGCGACCATAGTGTCAGGCTTCGAGCTGATCGCCGAAGAGCTCGATCTGGCTGGAGCGATCGAGAAGTCCGATCTGGTGGTCACCGGCGAGGGGTTCGTGGACGAGACTTCCTTCGACGGCAAGGTGGTGGGCGGGGTGGTGGAGCTGGCGTCTGAGGTCGGTGTGCCGGTGCTGGTGGTGGCTGGGGAGCTGTTCGACGGGGTTCACCAGTGGGTCGACGCGGTCAGCCTGGTCGAGAGGTTCGGGCGTGAGCGGGCCATGAACCACACCCAGGTGTGCATCGGCGAGGTGATCCGGGAACGCTTGTCGATCTGAGGTGACCATGCGCGCTGCGTCCACGGCATCGCGCGCTGACCACGAACCACCATGGTGAAGCGGACGGCTTGCTGTCTGCACTGCTCCCGGCCCGGGTGGACTCCTGGTCCGGTTCGAGCATCGTGGCCACCGGTCGGTCACCCCTAGGGCCGGCCGGTGGTCACAACCAGCCTAGGCACTCCGTTCACGCCTACGGTGCGGTCATGACCTCTTCTGCAGTTGTTCCCGCGGAGCTGGATGCAACCGGCCAGGCCGCCCTCGTGCGGTCGGGCCAGGTGTCGGCTCTGGAGCTGGTGGATGCCGCCATCGAAAGGGTCGAGCGCATCGACCCGACCTTGAACGCGGTGATCCATCGTCGGTTCGAACGGGCTCGGGAGGAGGCGGGCCGGGTCAACCCGGCGGTGGGTCCCTTCCCCGGCGTGCCCATGGTGCTCAAGGACATGGACGGGTCCCAGGCCGGCGAACCACTCCACCTCGGCACCCGGTTCTTGAAGGAACACCGCTACCGGGCCACGGTCGACTCCGAGCTGTTCCAACGGTTTCGGGCCGCAGGCCTTATCGTCGTAGGCCGGACCAACGCCCCCGAGCTGGGGTTGGTGACCACCACCGAACCGGCGGCCTACGGACCAACGCGCAACCCGTGGGATACCGCTAGGTCGACCGGCGGATCAAGTGGTGGGTCGGCGGCGGCGGTGGCAGCCGGGATGGTGACAGTGGGTCATGCCGGAGATGGGGGTGGGTCGATCCGGATCCCGGCGTCGGAGTGTGGCCTGGTTGGACTCAAACCAAGCCGTGGTCGGATCACCTTGGGCCCGGACCTAGGTGAGGCTTGGGGTGGGCTGGTGGCTCGATTGGCAGTCACCCGGTCGGTTCGGGACACAGCCGCACTGTTGGACGTGGTCTGGGGTCCCGGTGTGGGGGACCCGTACTGGGCGGCGCCCCCGGTCCGGCCCTATGTGGACGAGATCGGGATGGACCCCGGCGAGTTGCGCATCGGCTGGGTGGCCGATTCGCCCGATGGATCCTTCCAGGCCGACCCCCAAGTGGTGGCGGCCACCGCCGCCACCGCCGGCCTGCTCGAAGAGTTGGGTCATCGTGTCACCGAGGCCCATCCCCCCGGTCTCACCGATCCGGCGACCACCACCCACTTCCTGGTTGCCTACGGGGTTTGGGTGGCGCGGGAGTTGGACCGGATGGCCGAGATGGTGGGAGAGCCGGTGACCGTCGATGGCGTCGAACCGGGGACCTGGGTGCTGGCCGAAGGGGGAAGGTCGGTGACGGGGGCCCAGTACGTGGCCGCCATGGAAGGCATGCACGCTGCGTCGCGTCGACTGGTGTCATGGTGGCAGGAGCACGACCTCTTGTTGACGCCGACGATCCCCGAACTGCCTCCCACATTGGGCCAGTTCACCTCGACTGCCGATCAGCCCCTCACCGGTCTGTTCCGATCGAGCCCGTTGGTAGCGTTCACCGCTCCCTTCAACATCAGCGGTCAGCCCGCCATCTCCTTGCCGTTGCACCAGAGCAGCGAAGGTCTGCCGATGGGCATGCAACTGGTGGCAGCCCCCGGACGCGAGGACTTGTTGATCCGCGTAGCGGCGCAGTTGGAGGAGGCGGCCCCGTGGGCGGACCGCCGGCCCGAGGTCTGGGCCGATTGATCAACCGGTGATCATGCGCTCGAACTCGTCGGGTGGCACCGCGGGGCTCCACAGATAGCCCTGAGCGCCGGTACAACCCAGCTTGCGCACCACGTCGGCTTGGGCTCTGGTCTCCACCCCTTCTGCGGTCACCCGGATGTCGAGCTGCTGGGCCATGGCCACGACCGCTGCAGCCAAGCGTTGATCCCGGGGCGAGGTGTCGATGTCGGTGACGAAGCTCCGGTCAAGCTTGACCACGTCTATGTGGTAGCGGCGCAGGTAGGTGAGTGAGGCGTAGCCGGTTCCGAAATCGTCCAGCGCCACCTTCACCCCCCGGGCGGTCAGCCCCTTGAGGTTGCGGGTGGCGGTCGGGGTGTCGTGCAGGAGCGTGGTCTCGGTGATCTCCACGCACAGCAGGTCGGCTCGAGCCTGGTGGCGGGCCACGGCCCGGTCGAATGCTCCCAGTAGGTCTGGGTCGTTGAGCTGGCGGCTGGCCAGGTTCAGTCGGATGATCACCTCCCGATCGGTCCAGACCGCCGACTGGCGAACCACTTCGTTCAGTACCCAGGCCCCGATGGGGGCGATGAGGCCGCTGTCCTCGGCCACATCGATGAAGCGTGCCGCCGGGAGCACCTCGCCGGAGGGATGGTGCCAGCGCAAAAGCGCCTCGGCTGAGCGAATCCGTCCGGACCGAAGGTGAACCTCGGGCTGGTACCACATGGCCAGCTCGCCTCGCCCGAGGGCCCCGCGCAACTGGTTCTCTATCCGGAGTCGGTCGTCCACTTCGAGTCGGAGGGCCTCGTCGAACACCGACACGCCGTCTCGGCCGTTGGCCTTGGCCACGTACATGGCGGTGTCAGCTTCTCGGATCAGGTCGTTGGCGTCGATGGTGACCCGGGTCGGAGCGGTCACCGAGATGCCGACGCTGGCCGTGGTGGACAGCTCGGTCTCGCCCGAGAGCAACGGCTGGCGAAAGGCCTCCACGATGCGCAGCGACACCCCGACCGCTTCGGCTGGGTCGGTGAGGTCTCGCATCACGACCACGTACTCATCGCCGCCGTGACGGGCCACAAGATCTTCGGGCCGAACGTTCTCGCGGATTC
>WBZX01000513.1_pt1 | contig 34999 bp, 28 predicted proteins | sample 5204211 | NCBI WGS metagenome assembly WBZX01 (sample SAMN12344362, study PRJNA552823) | activated sludge metagenome | biome: Activated sludge suspended growth; feature: Nitrification reactor; material: Wastewater; isolation source: activated sludge from nitrification reactor of wastewater...
CGGAGTGCTGCGCGTAGTCGGGGTCGACGTGCATCGGCCCTTAACCACCGTACGACGTCTCTTCGTAGTCCTCGGGCGAGATGCCCATCGCCTGCAGCAGGGTCCCGTAGTATTGCGGCAGCATCAGGCCGAACCAGCTGTACTCGGGCGTGGTGTCGTTGGGGTACATCGGGTAGGGGCCTGGGTACGCTTGGCCATACTGGTTGCCGGACACCGCGGTGTTGCGATAGTCGCAGAAGCTGCCGGTTGCGATGTTGCCAGCGGCGCCACCGGCCAACACCACGCCCCAGTCGATCGCGTCGTGGGTGTAGATGCCCGACTCCTGCGTCCACGCCACCAGCGACGAGTCGAGCAGCGTGCCGCCGGTGCCATCGTCGATGGCGTCGAGCTTGGCCACGAAGTCGAGGTAGACCTGCTCGAAGAAGCGCTGGTGGCCATCGCGCACGAGATCCTGCGCCCACACCTGCGAGAGCGGATCCTCGGGTGGCTCGGTGGGCGCGTCGCGATCGGCTCGATGGGCGACGTCCTGGTGGTAGTCCGGGCCGGAGTAGTCGCGCAGCGCATCGGCGGCGAAGGTTGCGATGCGGCAGGTGTCGCAGCTGAATGCGATCGCCACCACCTCGTTGAAGAGCTGCCAGTAGAGCGCTTGCGCGGACGGGTCGGTGCCCCAGTTCGGCGCGCCGTTGATGACGCCCTCCGCCTCCTGCGTCGGCGGCTGCACATCCTCGCAGCTCTGCACTGCGGCGAGCTTGGCCTGGAAGTCGTCGAGTCGCGCGATGTGGGCGTCGAGGCGGGTGCGGTCCTGCGCCGAGATGCGGGCGCCGTCGCGGACGCGCTTGTAGTCGGCGAGGACGCGATCGACCACCGGGGGGCGCTGCACGTGGTCCGGATCCGGCGCCATGTAGATCTGTCCGAACAGGTCGAGCGAGCGCCGCATGGTTGGGATGTCCTGCAGCGGGCTTGCCGGATCGAAGGGGTTCTCGCGCCCGACCGAGATCGAGTACTCGGGCCCGAGGTTGATCGACCGCACGGCCGGCACCTGCGGATAGAACTTGTCGGAGTAGGCCAGCACCTGGTCGATGGTCGGGCGGCGCTCGCTCACGGGCGCGAGTGATTCGTCGTGACCGGCCAGGTTGCCCAGGTGGATGCCGCGGGTGTGCGCGACGTAGAACCCGGCGTCGAGGCCACGCAGCACATTGAGCTTGCCCGCGAGCGCGGCCGTCAACACCGACGAACTCGCGCTGAGCACTGGCGACAGCCTCGCGACGCCGCCGTCCACCGATAGCGTCAGCGCGCCGCGACGAATGGTGTGACCGGCATACTGCTGCGAACTCGTCAGCGTCGCGCCGTCGGGGAACATGTTGGCACCCCGGATGCCGCCGTGGCCGGTCGAGAACGCCGCGAAGCGACGCGGCACGCCAGCGGTGCCGGCCCGCGCACCCCGGGGGAGCAGCGACTCGAGCAGCGGGATTGCGAGCAGGGCCCCGCCGGTGCCTCGCAGGAACATGCGGCGCGTGCTGCCGGGTTGGATTCGCGTGGACATGTTCACTCGCCCCCTTCGATGAGCTTGGTGCGGAACTCCGGTCGCAGTGCGATCTCGCGTACGACCACGCCGAGGTCCTCGCCGTCGAGCAATGCCTTGTGGAGCGTCGCCAGCGTACAGCCGTCGGCGACGTCGTCCTCCGCGCGTCCGAACGTGAAACGGAAGTAGCGGCGCGCGAAGCAGGCCTGCGGCTTCTCGCTCTCGAGCATGATCGCGTTCAGCTCGGCCGCGCTGGAGACCTCGCGCTCGTCGCTGGTGTCTGCCACTCGCGGCACCGCGGTGGTGTCGACCGGGACCTCCGCCACCACGGCGCCGGTCTGCTTGTCGAACACCCGCTCGGAGCTGCGGTGGCGGCCGAGCCCGTCGAAGTCCTCGGTGACGAAGCCCATCGGATTCACGACGTTCTTGTGGCAGCCGGCGCAGTCGCCCCGCGCCTCGCTGATGGCGACCGCGCGGGCACGCGCACCCAAGGCGGTGTCGTCGATGCCCATCGCGACCGCGTTCGCATCGGGTGGCGGAGGCGGCACCGCGTCGCACAGCAGGGTCTTGCGCGCGTACACGCCCTTCAGCACCGGGTGGGTCATCGCGCTGCCGCTCGCGAGCATCAGCGCGCGGGTGATGAGGCCCTCGCGCCCGTCGCCCAGCAGCGGCGGCTCGCCGCCGCTCCACACCGGCACGCCGTAGATCGCGGCGACGTCCTCGGTCTGCGCGAACGAGCGATCCGAGCGGAACCACTCCTCGAACGACGCCGCGGTGTCGCGCGTGTGGTGGATGCCCATCTGCTGCACCTCGGCGGCCATGTTGCTGCGGGTGTCGGGCGTGGGCACGAAGCCGTCGAGGAAGGCGTCGTAGTCGGCCATCCCCACGCTGGCGTCGAGCTCCTCGGCGTGGGGCGGGTCGAGCCACTCGCCGTAGAACTCTGCGATCGCGGTGGCCGAGCGCGGGTCGAGGAACATGCGCTCGACCTGCGCGGCATAGCCGTCCTCGTCGAGCAGATCGCCGGCCTCGGCCGCCGCGACCAGCTCGTCGTCCGGGATGGTCTGCCAGAAGTGGAACGACAGCCGCGCGGCGATCTCGTACGCAGTCAGCTGCGCGCGGGTGCCGGGCTCGCCCTCGCCGCCGGTCTCGATGAAGTAGAGGAAGCCCGGCGCCGCGAGCAGCACGGCCACGATGTCGCCGTAGTCCTCGCGCTCGAGGGTGTCGCCGGCGACGTCGACGTAGAACGCGACGTCCTCGTCGGTCAGCGGTCGACGCAGCGCCCGCGGTGCGAAGCGACGCACGAAGTCTTCGACGCACGCGGCGTCGTTGGTGGTGTCCGCATCGGTCGCGCAGGTGCCGGCGGCGGCGGTCAGGCGAGCATCGTCGCCGACGATCGCGGTGCCGATGGTGGCGCCGACGTGGTAGGAGCCCTCGACGGTCTCCTGGAAGATGGACTGATCGAGCCGCGAGAAGCCGCCGTAGAGCGGATCAGGGCCGGAGCGCGCGTCGACGGGGATGAGCCCCATGCGTTGGCGCGCCACCTCGAGCACCGCGTCGGCGTCGCTCGGGACCAATGACGCGACGAGATCTCGCACCGCGTTCTCGTACTGCACCCGCGAGAGACGGCGCAGCGGGAGGTCGGTCGGCACCTGCGTCGGATCGCAGGTGAACTTGGTGGTCTCGAACGGTTCGTCGCCGCCGGTCGACCCACCCCCGTCGTCGCTGCCCCCGGCGTCGCTGCCCCCCGGTCCGCCGGCCTCGGCGGCGTCCCCATCGGCGCCGCCGCGGAGACCTTCGTAGCACCCTGAAATCAGCGCGATCGAGGTCACGCACGCGGCAAGGACGGGGGCTCTCGCGGTCGTCGGCATGGCTCCCCTCCGGGACACATGCGTGCCTGGCTGCGGGTGAAGTTTCTTTTTCGACGGCGTGCGGGTTCGGGCGATGACGCGCGTCCGCCCGGGGGAACGGCGCGCGGGCTTGCCGTGCAGCAGTTCGCCCAGCCGTTGCGCGATTCGCCCGGGGCCGACGAATGCCCCGATCCGATGTGCCCGGGGTTCCATGCCGCACTCGCGCATGGCACGGAGCGTGCTCTCGCGCGGCCGACATGCGGTGTTGCGTGCTCGTGGCGGTGGGGGTGCTGATGGGTTCGGGCTGCGGGCAGGCGCGCGAGGCTGGGCCGTGGGCGGGCATGACGACGGCGCTCGGCGACGACGGTGGTGTCGACACCGACGGGCCGTCCCTCGACGAGGGCGGTACCGTGCAGGCGACCAACGCCGACGACGACGCGGGCGATGAGGGGACCAGCGAAGCGCCCACCAGCGGTGGGGGCAACGACACGGGGCACGGCACCGGCCCCGCCGACGACGGCGGCGACGCGGGCACCGGTGGGGTCGACTGCCCCGCGAACTGCTACTGCGAACCGCTCGATCCCGCGGCCGATCTCGGGGATCTCGAGGGCAGCTACAGCCCGCAGGCCTACCTCGACACCATCCTCGAGGTGCTCGGTCGACGCTGGCCCGCGGGACGCGACCTGCTGACCGACAAGCTCGGCGACCCCTACTTCGGCTCGTTCAGCGATCCGTCGAGCTTCGCGTCGCTGATGGACGGGCTCATGACGGAGGCCCACGAGGGCACGCATGGGTGGGAGTACGGCAACGCCAGCGTGGACGAGTTCGCCTACTTCTTGCGCGACGATCTGCAGTTCTTCCCGCCCAAGCTGCACGGCTTCGATCGCAGCGAGATCTACGACATGGTCGAGGGCAGCTCGACCGACATCTACAAAGACCTCTACCTCGTCGGCGACCAGGGCACGTATGGGTTCTACGAGCTGCTCGACGAGATGAACTGCTACATCAATGGCATGGCCGCGATCGGCGTGACCGGCGAGTACATTCCGTATGGGGTCTCGGGTCGCGATGGCGCCGTCGCGTTCATGTATTACCTCGAGCTCTACCTCAAGCGCGCTCGCACGCAGCATCCCGATGTGTACGAGGCCATCAAGTCGGACCCCGACTACAACGAGATGATCAAGCTGCAGTGGCTACGGCTGCACTTCCTGTTGCACGACGCCGCCGATCTCCACGACAACATCGGGTTGTACGACGACGAGATCCGCGAGCTCATGTACGCGCAAGAGAACCAGTCGGAGATCGAGATGCTCATCGACCACGAGCTCGACGCCTCCAACTGCCTGCCGCAGTGAGGCGTGGTCGGCCCCCGCGCCGACGCACGTCGACGCGGGGCCGCATGCGCGCGAACTCAGCTGGGCTCGTGGGCGTGGAAGCCGGCGGCCAGGTCCCACGCGGTCGCGCGGCGCCACGCCGCGAGCGCCATGCGCGTGTAGCCCTGTGCGAGCTCTTGGCCGATCGCGAGGCTGGCCTTGGCCCACCGCGCGCCCTCGTCGACCGCCGCCTCGAGACGCTCGGTTTGCTTCGCCGGGTTACCGACGCCCTGCTGCGCCTGCTCCGCGAGGGTCTGGCAGCGGGCGACGGTGTCGTGGACGATCCGGCTGAGATCGGCCGAGAATTGCTGCATCTGCGTAAAGATGGGTTCCATGGTCTTCGTTCCCCTGTGGGGGCACCAGGGCCCGGCCACGGCTGCGAAGCTAGGACCGCCGGGGTCCGGCGTCAAGCCCAGATTGTTGCAGTGCACAAAAAAGCTGCCTAGGCCCGGCGGCGACCCTTGACCTCGCGCTTGAGCGCCTCGAGCTCGCGACGGAGCTCGGCCACGTCGTCGTCGTTGGTCGTCGTGGCGGGGGAGGTGGCCGCAGGCGGCGGTGGCGTGGGTGGCGGTGCACTCGCGCCGCCGAAGCCACCGCCGGTGAACATGCGCAGCAACGCGTTGGTCGCCTGCATCGGCATCTGCGCGAACGGGAAGATCGGCGCCGCCTGCTGCAGGCCGAACTTCGCCGCCAGGTACCATTCCATCGCCATGCCCATGTACTTGCCGAAGAACTCCGCTGCAGCGTCGTCGCCCATGCGGATCAGCTGGACCAGCAACGGCACCGGCAGCAGGCGCGAGGCGTCGCCCTCGAGGATGATCTGGACCAGCGTCGCCTGGGTCAGATCCGCGTTCGTCTTGGCGTCGAGGACCCGGACGTCGGCGCCGTCGCGGATGCGAAGCGCGAGCTCCTCGAGCGTGATGTACTTGCTCTGCTCGGTGTCGTAGAGCCGACGGTTGCTGTACTTCTTGACGATCATCATGACGAGGACAGGCGGCGCGTCCCTCGTGGAGGTCGCGGCCGAGGCTCAGACTGTTTGGTTGCGCCGCAGCATGATACTCGGGACCGCCCGCGATGGGGCGTGCGGGCCGAGAACCGCCCGATGTGAGATGCCTGCGGCACAACGGCGCTTGACGGGCCCGGTCGACCTGGCTAGGGTGGCGCCGCGCATTGCTGCATTGCAATATGGACCGCTCGAAGCCAGGAACCCGCACCGCCCCGGCCACCGTGGTGTCGATGCCCGACAGCCAAGGCGGCACCGAACCCCGCTCGCAGGCCGCCAACGGGCGCACCGCGCCGCCCCCGTGGCGGCAGTGGTTCGACCGTTGGGACGCCGGCGCGACCGCGGCGTTCGAGCAGCTGCTGCGCACGCAGCCGCTGCTCGAGCTCGGCGGCAGCGCGCTCACGGCCTCGATGAAGCTGTGGTCGATGGGCCAGCGCACCCGCGACGCGTGGTGGTCGGCTTGGGGATTGCCGACCCAGCGCGAGCAGCAGCGCCTGCTGCACGAGCTCCATCGCCTGCAGTCGCGCCTCCTGGATCTGACCGAGCAGCTGCAGGCCCGCGACGCCGAGGACGACCATGGCCGTTGATCGCAGTCTCGCCTTCGAGCCCATCTCCGCGCCGCAGATGTTGTTCGCGCGCGCCGCCCAGCTCGGCGCGCGGCCGCGCTTCATGCTGCCGCAGGGCGAGAGCTGGCGCGCAGTCACGTGGAACGAGTTCGCGGACTCGGTCGCGCGTGCCGGCGCCTTCCTGCACGGCGACGTGCTCGCGGCCGGGCAGCGCGCCGCGGTGCTCGGCACGAACTCGGTGGAGTGGCTGGTCGCTGCGCTGGCGATCCAGACCGCCGGCGGCGTGATGGTGCCGATCTACCCCGCTTCCACGGAGGACCAGATCGCCTACGTGATCGGTCACAGCGCCGCGCGGGTGTTGTTCGTCGGCGGCGATGCGCTGGTCGATCGGGTGCTGCGGTGCTGGTCGCAGCTGTCGGGGGTCGAGTGGTTCGTGGTGCTCGACGACACCGACGTGGTCGCTCGCGCCCGCGTGTTGGCGCGCGAGGGTGTCGCGGTGCCCGAGGCCGCGGAGCTCCAGCGTCGCGTCATCGGCTTCGCGCGGGTGCTCGAACACGGCGGCGACCGCATCGATCGCACGCCCGGGTTCCTCGCCCAACGCCTGGCGGCGATCGATCCCGATGCAAGCGCCCTGATGCTCTACACCTCGGGCACCACCGGGCGGCCCAAGGGCGTGCCGCTCAGTCATCGCAACCTCGCGGTGAACCAGGCCGACTGGGTCCGCGCCTGTTCGCCGCTCATCCCCGACGGCGCGGTCGATCTGCTGTGGCTGCCGTTCAGCCACATCTTCGGCTTCGGCGAGGCCTGCATCGGCACGGCGCTGGGCTTCACGACCTACTTCGCGGAGCCCTCGAACGTGCTCGAGCGCATGCCCGCGGTGCGGCCCGACGTGTTCATGAGCGTGCCCGCGTACTGGGAGAAGATCGCCGCCCGCGCGATGGTCGAGACCGATCCGGCACGAGCCCGCGCCGCGTTGCAGGCCAGCACCGGCGGGCGCCTGCGGTTCTGCCTGTCGGGTGGGGCCGGTTTGGCGCGCGCGGTGAAGGAGTCGCTGTACGCCGCGGGCGTGCTGGTGATCGAGGGCTACGGCCTGACCGAGACCTCGCCGACGCTGACGCTGAATCGCCCCGACGCGTTTCGCTTCGACTCGGTCGGCCGTCCATTACCGTCGGTCGAGCTCCAGCTCGCCGACGACGGCGAGATCCTGGCGCGCGGGCCGAGCGTGTTCAGGGGCTACCACGACGATCCCGAGGCGACCGCCGCCGCATTCACCGACGATGGCTGGTTCAAGACCGGCGACGTCGGTCGCTGGACCGAGGACGGCTTCCTGCAGATCATCGATCGCAAGAAAGAGATCCTGGTGACCGCGGGCGGCAAGAACGTTCCGCCCGCGAACATCGAGCGCTTGTTCGCCGACGATCCGGTGTTCCGCCACGTGCTGGTCTACGGCGACGGCAAGAAGTACCTGGTCGCGGGCGTGTGGCTCGACGACGAGGTGCTGGACGCACGCGTCGGCGCGGTCACGGACCGCGCACAGCGAGCGGCGGCCGCGGCCGCGGTGGTGCAGGCGGCGGTCGATCGGGTCAACACGCAGCTGGCGAGCTTCGAGCAGATCAAGCGATTCCGCGTGTTCGAGGCCCCGCTGACGGTCGCTGGTGGCCTGCTCACCACCACGCTCAAGGTCCGTCGCAAGCAGGTCTACGCGTCGTTTCGCGACGGCTTCGAGGAGCTCTACGCGTGAGTCTGTTGCGCCGCATCGCCGGTGCGATGTCGGGTGCCTCGATGGCGCCCGAGGTGGGCTGCACGCCCGCCGAGGTCGTGCACGAGGAGAACAAGTGGCGGCTGCTGCACTACCTGCCGACCGCGCCGCAGCGCTGCCGCACGCCGGTCTTGATGGTGCCGTCGCTCATCAACCGCCACTACGTGCTCGACCTGATGCGTGGCAAGAGCTTCGTCGAGGCCATGGTCGCGGCCGGCCACGAGGTCTACCTCATCGACTGGGGCACGCCCGGCCCCGAGGATCGCTGGCTGTCGTTCGACGACATCTGTGACGGCTACCTCGGACGCGCGATCCGCCTGGCGGCGCGCCACGGCGGCGGTCGCACCCACGTGCTCGGCTACTGCCTGGGCGGCACGCTGGCGGCGATCCATGCCGCGGTGCGGCCACGGCACGTCGCTTCGCTGGTGGCCCTCGCGGCGCCGGTCGACTTCAGCGACGACGGGCTGCTCTCGGTGTGGTCGCGGACCCGTAGCTTCGATCCCGAGGCACTGGTCGCGGCGCTCGGCAACGTGCCATGGCAGCTGCTGCAGGCGACGTTCCACCTGTTGCGACCGACGCTACCGCTGCGCAAGGCCGTGAGCCTGGTCGAGCGCGCATGGGACGACGAGTTCCTCGATGGCTTCTTCGCCACCGAGCGTTGGGGCAGCGACAACGTCGCGTTTCCCGGGGCCTGCTTCGCGCGGTACATCGAGCAGCTGTACCGGCGCAACGCGTTGGTCACCGGCCGCTTCACGTTGTCGGGGCGCCCGGTGGAGCTGGGTCGCATCCAGTGTCCGACCCTCGCGGTGACCTTCACCGACGATCACATCGTGCCGTGGCGCAGCGCCGCGGTCCTGCTCGAGCACATCGGGGCCGACGTCCGCGAGCACATCAGCCTGCCGGGCGGCCACGTCGGCGCGGTGGTCTCTCGCAAGGCCGCCAGCACCCTGTGGCCGCGACTGTCGGCGTTCTGGCGTCGCCACGACGATGCCCGCATGTCGGCGGCCTGACACCACCCAACCGCCCCAACCCTGGCCCCCAACGCAGCCGAACCCCATGAGCATTGCACGCATCGTGTCGACCGGCCGCTCGATTCCCGAGCGGTGCATCACCAACGCCGAGATCGAGCACATCCTCGAGCAACCGGTCGCCGAGTGGCTCGAGGCCAACGTCGGCATCCGCGAGCGTCACGTGATGGCGCCGGGCGAGACCACCTCGGACCTCGTCACGCAGGCCGCCAAGCAGGCGCTCGATCGCGCCGGTCTGACGCCCCGCGATCTCGATCTCATCATCGTCGCGACCGACACGCCAGACCAGCCCAGCCCGGCCACCGCATCGGTGGTGCAGCACAAGCTCGGTGCCCACGGCTGCGGCGTGTTCGATGTCAACGCCGCCTGCGCTGGCTGGGTCACCGCGCTCGACATCGGCGCGCGCATGATCGCCACCGACGACGATCTGCGACACGTGCTGGTCTGTGGCGGCTACGGCATGTCGCGCTTCATCGACTGGAAGGACAAGCACACCGCCACGCTGTTTGCCGACGGCGCCGGCGCGGTGGTGCTCGCGGCCGGCGACAAGCCGGGGTTCTTGTCTGGCAAGCTGGTCGCCGACGGCCAGTACCACGACGCGCTCGGCATCTATCAAGGTGGTGCGAGTCGCCCGGTGACGGCCGCTTCGATCGCAGCCGAGGGCGCGCCGCGGGTGCAGTTCGTGCGCAAGTTCCCGGCCACCTTCAACGCCGAGCGCTGGCCGCCGCTCATCCGGCAGTGCCTCGCGAAGGCCAACGTCTCGCTGTCCGAGGTCGAGCTGTTGGTCTTCACCCAGCTCAACGCCCGCACCATCGAGGCGGTGATGGACGTGCTCGAGCTGCCGCGCGCCAAGACCCACATGATCATGGATCGCTTCGGCTACCTGGGCTCGGCGTGCATCCCGGTGGCGTTCGATGACGCGCTGCTGCAGCGTGACCTGCCCGATGGCGCGCCGATCGTCTTCTGTGCCACCGGTGGCGGGCTCGCGATGGCGTGCTCGGTGTGGCGACACGTGCGGAGCGCTTGATGCAGGGCGGCCGCTCCGGCAGCGCGAGCTCGGCGTGGTCGTGGCCATGGTCGTGGCCGTGGTCGTGGTCGTGGAACAGCGTGCGTCCCGGTCGGTCGTTCGCATCGCTCGACTACGGCCTCCCGCTCGAGCTCGTGGGGCTCGACCAGGTCGAGCTGGCGGTCCACACCTGCGGTGAGGGCGATCCGCCGATCGTGCTGTTGCACGGCCTGGGTAGCGACATGCGTGTGTGGTCGCGCAACCTCGCCGCGCTGTCGGGGCGTGCACGGGTGCTCGCGGTCGATCTGCCGGGCTTCGGCAAGAGCAGCAAGCCCGATGTCAGCTACTCGCTGCCGTGGATGGCGGCGCGGGTGGTCGAGCTGCTCGATCGCTGCGGGCTCGATCGCGTGGTGCTGTGCGGCCACTCGATGGGCGGACAGATCGCGATGGAGCTCGCGTTGTCCCAGCCCGAGCGCGTCGCGGCACTGCTGCTGGCGGCGCCCGCGGGGCTCGAGCGCTTCAGCGAGGCCGAGGGCAGGTGGATCCGCGCGGCCGTCGACGACGACTACACCGCGCGTGCCTCGGCCGCGACGGTCGTCGCTCGCTACCTGCCGACCTTCCATCGCATGCCCACGGCAGCCTGGCCGCTGCTGCGCGATCGTCTGGCGATCATCGGTGGACCCGACGTGCGGGCCTACGCCCGCGCGGTGACGCGATCGGTCGCGGCGATGCTCGAGCGCCCGGTCATCGACCGACTCGGTGCGCTGCGAATGCCGGTGCTCGTGAGCTTCGGCAGTGAGGACGCGCTGGTGCCCAATCGCATGCTGCACGGCCGCGACACCGCTACGCTCGCGCGTTGCGGTGTGCAGCGGATGCCGAACGCGACGCTCGCGATGGTTCGCGGTGCGGGCCACATGGTGCAGCTCGAACGACCCGACGAGTGGAACGCAGCGGCGCTGACGTTTCTTGCGCGGCACGTTCCGCGGTCGTGAGTGCGCGCGTCCTCGGGGTGCCCTGACGACGGTCCGGAATCGAGGTATCGCCCCGTGCGGCCGCCTTGACAGGGTCCTGCGCCCGGGGTATGAGACATGAATCAGTCGTCATGTTGCGGTGCACAAAAGAGACCGGAGTCGCCATGCGAGCCCTTCACGTCCTGACGTTCGTTGCGCTCACCGCCTGCAGCGGTGCCGGCGTCTCCACCACGGCCCGCACCGGCGGCGACACCGACGACTCCGCGGGTGACGCGAGCGCGTCCGCGAGCGCGTCAGCGAGCGCGAGCGCGTCCGCCACGAACGCGACCACCGATCCGACCGCAGGGTCTGCCTCGGCGAGCGACGACACCGGCGTGGACTCCGACGCCGACACCAGCGGTGATCCCAGCACGGCGTCGGCGTCGGGCAACGACACCGCCATGGGCTCGGACTCGGGCGGCTCCGACACTGCGACCGGCGATGTCACCCTCGAGGGCACGTGGCTGAGCGAGGGCGACGACGTCGCGCCGCTGCTGGTCGACCTGACCCACGCGGTCTCGATCACGGCGACCTTCGGCCCCCAGGCCTTCACCGTCGTCACCATCGACGATCAGGGACAGATGGTGCAGCAGGTCGGGGTCTACACCGCGACGCCATCGGGCGTCGGCGAGATCTTCGACATCACGCTGGAGCAGACCATGCCGCAGGCGGTCACCGTCGAGGGCATCTTCGAGATCGACAACAGTGTCAGCCCGCCGATCATGCGCTACGAGGTCGTGCAGACCGAGCCCAGCGTCGGTGCGATCCCGCCGACCGCCGAGGGCGGCTTCGGTTCCACCAGCTTCGGCGACGACCTCACGCAGCTGTTCGTCCGCCAGTGACGTCAGGGGATCTTGGGAACCGATGCTGTCCTGGTCGATGCTGTCGTTGATGCTCGCCGCGGCACCTTCGCCGCCGCCCGAGCCTGATCCCTACGTCGAGCAGGCGCCGGAGCAGATCCAGCGCAGCAAGCGAGACTTCCGCGCGTTCCAGCTGTACGGCTACTTCTTGACGCGCGCCGAGATCACCAACGTCGCGCCCGCGAACGATCTCTTCAAGGGCCAGGTGGTCGGCCGGCTGTTCGGGCCCAACACCACCACGACCTCGCGCGAGCGGGCGGTGTTCCTCGAGCAGCGGTTGATTCCGTTCCTGGTCGTGGAGCCGGCGCTGCTCAACCGCCGGGCTCGCCTGCGCGCGTCGTTCGAGCTCGACTGGACCTTCGGCGACACCTCGAACTCGGCGGGCGGCAACTTCGGCTCGTCGATCACGGCCGACCAGGTCAACCTGCAGACCCAGAACGTCGCGGTCGAGATTGACCTGTGGAAGGGTTGGTCGGTCGACGTCGGTCTGCAGCGGCTCTACGACAGCGCCTACGATCCCTACCGCACGCCGGTCTCGACGATGCAGCTCACGGGCACGCGCCTGGCGATGTGGGGCACCGATGCCGTCGGCGCGGTGCTGCACGGCACGCAGTGGGGGCAGCGTTTCAAGCTCGGCGCCTACCAGCTGTACGAGAACCTGATCCAGAAGGACGACGACGTCTCGCTGTTCGAGTTCGCGACCGACCGTCACCTCGGCAAGACGCTCCACGCCGGCGCGAGTTTCCGCTACCTGCGAGACACCTCGACCGGGCAGGGTGGCGTCGGCATCCTCGGCCAGGGCCCCGACAGCACGCTGGTGGACTACGCCGGTGGCTATCGCTTCACGATTCCCGACAACGTCGAGACCTGGCGCGGTCGCTTCGCGTGGCTGGCCGGCGACGTCTCCTACAATCCCGAGCTGACCGCCGGTCGCTTCGGCGGCTCGGCGTTCGCGGTCGGCAACTTCGGGCAGATCGTCACGGCGATCCCGAACCAGCCCGGCGACTTCCAGAAGCTCACCAACGTGCTCGGCCTGGCGGCCAACGTGCGCGCCGCGTTCCGCTTCGGCCGGACCCCGCGCGACGCCATCGTCGCCGACCTCCTCTACACCTCGGGCGACAAGAACGGCCTCGAGGACGGCACCTACAGCGGCGTGGTCACCGGCAACACCTGGGGCGCTCCCGCGGCGCCGTTCACCACGTTCGGCACCTACTTGTTGCTGCCGCACGGCAACGTCGTCAACCGCTTCTACGCCGCCGCGACCGACATCTCGAACGCCGGCTACGGCATGATGGCGGCCTCGCTCGGGGTCTCCTACGACTTCCTGCGCAATCGCTTGACGGGTCGCATCGGCACCGCGTTCGCGCGATCGAACGTGCAGCCGATCGACGGCGCATACTTCATGGGCGCCGAGGTCAACGGTAGCCTCTCGTGGCGAATCCGGCCGTTGCTCAGCGTCGAGGCCCATGCGGCGTACCTGCGCTTGGGCGACTTCTTCGCCAGCTCGGAGATCGTCAGCACCGCGGCCAGCGGCGGTGGCAGCGGGCGACCGCGCGATCCCTGGACCGGCTTTCTCACCCTCAAGTGGCTGATGATCTGAGGCCCGCGACGATGAACCGTTCACGCACATCATCCTTCGCGCGCGCCGGTGCGCTCGCTGCGACGCTGCTGCTCGGGCTCGGTGCCAGCGGCTGCACCAAGCGCCAGGGCGTCGCGTTCGCCCAGATCAAGTACCCCGTCGACACCACCACCGTCGCCGTGGGTACCGCGAAGATTGCGGTGCACGACACCGGCAAGGGCGAGCGCACGCTGGTGCTGATCCATGGCCTGGGCAGCTCGATGCCGGCGTGGCAGCGCAACATCGACGCGCTCGCGCAGCGCTACCGCGTGGTCGCGATCGACCTGCCCGGCTACGGCAAGAGCACCAAGGGCAACTACGCCTACTCGATGGCGTTCTTCGCCCAAGCGGTGCGAGGCGTCGTGCGCGAGCTGCAGCTCGGCCGCGTGACCCTGGTCGGTCACTCGATGGGCGGGCAGATCGCGATGACCTACGCGCTCGACTACCCCGAGGATGTCGAGGCGCTCGTGCTGACCTCGCCCGCCGGACTCGAGGCCTTCGAGGATGGCGAGGCGCGATGGCTGGCGGGCACGGTCACGCCCGAGTTCACCTGTGCCGCGGATGCCGAGGCGGTGTGGCTGCGTCACACGCAGAACTTCCACCGCACCCCGAAGGCGGCGGAGTTCATGGTGCGCGACCGCCTCGCGGTGGTCGGTGGGCCGGACTTCCAGGCCTACTGCATGGCGGTGTCGCGCTCGGTCGCGGGCATGATCGATGGCCCGGTGCTGCATCGGCTGCACGACCTCGACCTCCCGACGTTGGTGTTGTTCGGCAACGACGACGGCCTCATCCCCAATCCCTTCCTCCACGGCGGCAGCACCGAGCGCCTGGCCAAGAAGGCGGTCGCGCAGATGCCCGACGCCGAGCTGGTGATGCTCGAGAAGGCCGGTCACATGGCGCAGTTCGAAGCCGCCGAGCAGTGGAACCAGGCGGTGTTGCGTTTCCTCGCCGACACCAAGGAGCCCGGTGCGCCACGCCAGCGTCGTGGCGGCGGCGCGCCGGTCGGCACCACGATCGAGCCGCTGTACACCCCGGGCACCGATCCGGACGCGCGCGATGACGAGGCCGCGGCGCCGGTCGAGCCTGTGCCTGCGCCCGCACCTGCGCCCGCGCCGGTGCCGGGCGACGCCGCGCCACCCGCGGAGGATCCCACGCCCGCGACCGACGACGACGTCACCATCGCCCCGGTCGCGGCTCGCAGCCCGACCCGCCCAGGTGGCCGATGATCCTCGCGGTCAAGCTCGGCGTGCTCGCGGTCTATCTCGCCGCGGTGTACTGGCTGTCGTGGCTCGGCATGCGCAAGACCACCTCGCTCGTGGGCTTCGCGATCGGCAACCGCGACATGGGGCCGGTGCTGGTCGGTGTCGTGATGGCGTCGTCGATCGCTTCGACCGCGACCTTCGTCATCAACCCGGGATTCGTCTACAACCACGGCCTGTCGGCCCTGCTCCACTACGGGGTCGCGGCGCAGGCAGGGGTCGCGTGCGGGCTGTTGGCGGTCTGCAAGGGCTTCCGCCGCGTCGGCGACACCCACGGTTGCCTCACGGTGCCCGACTGGATCCGCGCGCGCTACGGCAGCGAGACGCTCGCGCGCGCCTTCGCGGTGCTGAACCTGCTGTCGATCGCCTTCGTGGTGTTGATCATGGTCGGCTGTGCGCTGCTGGTGGTGGCGCTCTTCGGCGTCTCGTACGAGCTGGCGCTGGCGGGCACCCTGGTGGTCGTGTTCAGCTACGTGCTGTTGGGGGGCACCTACGCCCACGCCTACACCAACGTCGTGCAGGCCGCGATGATGGCGGTGGTGGCGGTGATGCTGTTCGCCTCGGGCGCCCACCACCTCGGCAACGGCGTGGTGGATGCCTTCGCGCAGGTATCGACCTCGTTCGCGTCCGTGCTCAACCCCGAGAGCAACCTCTACGGCTCGGTGTTCTCCGTGTTCGTGAGCGCGTTCGTGGTGACGTTCGCGCTGATGCTGCAGCCCCACATCCTCACCAAGGTGCTGTACCTTCGCAGCGAACGCGACGTGAACCGCTTCATCCTCACGTCGGTCGCGCTCGGCGTGGTGTTCTCGCTGTGCCTGTTCGCGGGGCTCTACGCCCGGCTCGACGGCATGGTGTTCCCGCCCGAACAGCAGGACCGCGTGGTCACCGAGTATGTGGTGCAGGCGTTCGGCGGCGGTGGGGCTGGCGAGGTGGTCTCGGCGATCACGCTCGTCACGATGCTCGCCGCGGGCATGTCGACCCTCGATGGCATCCTGGTCGCGCTCTCGACCATGGTCACGCATGACCTCGTGCTCCGCGGGCGGCGCGACGGTGACGCCCGAGCGGGCCTCACCGCGTCGCGGCTGGCGCTGGTGGCGGTGGGCGTGATCGCGTTCCTGCTGGCGCTCGAGCCTCCGGCCCTGGTGGGGCTGTTCGCGCAGCGCGGTGTCTACGGACTCGCCGCCGCGTCGTTCGTGCCGGTGCTCTTCGGGGTGATGGTGCGCACCGCGATCCCCGCGTGGGTCGTGGCGAGCGCTGCGGCGGTCGCCTTGCTGGTACACGTCGGGCTGCAGTGGTTCGGTGGGGTTGCGAACCCCGCGGTGTCGTCGTGCATCGCCATTGCGATCAGCGTTGGCGTCGGCGTCGTGGGTTTGCTGGTGCACCAGCGCAGTGGCGCCCCCGCACGGGCGCTCGAGGAGCAGCAGGTCTGATGGCGAGTTCCCCCAGCGAAGGCGTGCAAGAGCCGGTGACGGCGCGCGGTCAACGGACGCGTCAGCGCATCCTCGACGCCGCCGAGACCGTCTTCGGCGAGCGCGGCTACGAGGCCGCGTCGATCGTCGACATCACCCGCGCCGCAGGTGTCGCGCAAGGCACGTTCTATCTCTACTTCAACAGCAAGAAGGCGGTCTTCGCCGAGCTGGTCGGTGAGCTCGGCGCGACCCTGCGCCGAACACTGGCGGCCGCCATCGAGGGCCACGGCGAGCGGCTCGAGGTCGAGCGCGCCGGCTTCGTGGCGTTCCTGCGGTTCGTGCAGGAGCACAAGAACCTCTACCGCATCATTCGTCAGGCAGAATTCGTCGACGAAGCGCTGTATCGCGACTACTACCAACGTCTGGCCCAGGGCTACCGCGACGGCCTCGCGAAGGCCATGAAGCAAGGCGAGATCCGCAAGCTCGATCCGGAGGCGGTGGCCTTCGCGCTGATGGGCATCTTCGACTTCCTCGGCATGCGCTGGGTGTTGTGGGAGAATCGCCTGCCGCCGAAGAAGACCATCGACGACGTGTTCACGCTGATTCGCGATGGACTCGGGCTCGGCGGCGGCGCAGACGGAGACGCGACATGACCCGGCCACGCACGCTGCGATCGATTCCTCGGGTACTGACGGCGAGCGTCGTGCTCGCAGCGTGTGGCGCGGCCGACGACGATGGCGATCCCGGCAGTGTCAGCGGCAAGGCCGACGACCCCGACGGCATGATCGAGCAAGGCGTCGCGCTCAGCTCCAGCTCGGTGCAGGCCCTCGGCGGGGACCTCAGCAGCGTACGGCCCGAGATCGACGCGTTCGTGGTCGGCGACCCGCTGCCACCATCGACGTACCTGAAGCCGATGAGCGCGCTCGGCTACTACGGTCCGCTCGGTCCCTACGGTCCGCTCGGTGTGCTCGGTCCGGTCGGCGACGGCAGCTGGACCGCGTCGTCGTGGATCGGACTGTCGGCGCCGTGGGACTCGTTCGCCACGCTGCTCACCGATGCCGGCGGTCCGCTGTCGACGTCGGGCCCGCTGGGACCGGACGGCCCGCTCGGCGATGCCTACTGGGACGACCTCGCGGCCCGCGAGTCCTCGCTCACGCCGGCGTTCCTGCGGCAGCTCGAGCCCGGCGGCTTGTTCGCGCCGCTCGGCCCGATCGGTCCGCTCGGTGCGCTGGGTGCGACCGGACCGCTCGGTCCAGTCGGCGCGCACGGCCACGATGCCGACGAGAACGGCAACTGGACCGGTACCTGCCACGGCAAGGATCCGCGCAACGCCGACGGAGTGTGCCGCGTGGTGACGGTCAAGTGGGCACGCAACGACACCCGCGTGTTCGAGCTGTTCGAGAACTACCCAGAGTCGTTCGCGCAGGCGATGCCCGACAACGACACCTCGTTCATGGTGCAGGGGCGCATCGACGGCGACGAGGTCGACAGCTACCCGATGCATGCGGACGAGCTGCAGATGGTGACGGTGGTGGCGTTCGGGGCGTGGACGAAGTGGCCGTTCGCGACCGCGATGCTGCTGCTGGGCGAGTCGGCGACGCTGGGCTTCGCGATCCCGCCGTTCGTGCCCGGCGCCGTGTTCCCGTTCAACCTCTACCAGCACGCGGCCAGCTTCGACGACGTCGATCTCGTGCTCGACATCGAGGTCGACGGCAAGCTCCAGAGCATCACCGCCGACAGCGCGGACGTCGTCGATTGGATCAGCGTGCAGGTGCCCGCCGGCGCGATCGTCACGGCACACGTGAGTGTCGCTTCGCGGTGGCGCGCACCGTGGCGGGTGGTCGATGCCGACTACCGCCTCTTCGTGGTCGGCTCGCCACCGTGGCTGACCAGCACCAACGTCGGTGGTGCACACCAGTTCCTCGTCGACTATCAGCAGTGAACTCGCATCGTGCTCGCGCCTGCTCTCGCGGGTGAAAACCAAGGAGCGTCGTCATGTCGCCACTTCGTATCGCCGGGCTGGTCGCCGCGGCCATGTCGATTTCGTCCGTCGCCCACGCCGCGTGGGAGACCAAGCAGATCGCGGGGATGAGCGTCGAGGTCTACACGCCAGCGGGCGTGAGCCCGATCGGCAGCGGCCGTGCGCTGATGATCGCGCTGCACGGCTGCGCACAGACCGGCAGCCAGCTGCAGCAGTACGGCAACTTCGAGTCGGCCGCCGAGGACTTCGGCATGGTCGTCGCGCTGCCGACCGTGCCGGGCGGCGGCGTGATCGCCGGCTGCTGGAACTACTACGGTGCCACGCACACGCGCACGAGCGGGCACAACAAGCCCATCATCGAGCTCGCCGAGAGCCTGCGGGATGACGCCGGCTACGGTGTCGATCCGGCGCAGATCTACTTGGTCGGCTTCTCCTCCGGCGGCGGCCAGGCGCTCATCGTGGGCTGCCTCGCACCCGAGATCTTCGCCGGCGTCGGCGTCTCGGCGGGGCCATCGCTCGGCACCAGCGTCAGTCAGATCGCGCAGGTCGGCACCAACGTGGGGCAGACCGTCACGCTGTGCCAGCAGTACGCCGGCGCGAATGCGGCGTCGTTCGACACCCAGCTGGCCATCACGTTCACCGACAGCAACGACTTCACGGTCGCGCAGGGCTACGCGCAGATCAACGCCGAGATGTACGCGACCATCTACGGCGGCGGGACATTGCTCGGGAGCGCACCCTTCGATGTCGCTTCGCTGCCCGGCACCAATCCCGCGGGCTCGGCGTTGGCCTACGACGACGCCGAGGGCGAGCGCGTGGCGTCGATCAGCTCGATGGGCGTCGGTCACAACTGGCCCTCGGGTTCGGGCACCGCAGGGCCGCCGACCTCGTACGTCGCGGGCACCGGGCTCAACCTCTCGTACTTCGCGGCCGAGACCTTCACCGCAAATGCGCGACGCGCCGACGGCGAATGGAACCCGGGCGGTGAGGACTCGGGCAGCGACGGTGGTAGCGGTGCAGACTCCGGCAGCGAAGGCGGTGAGGCCGGTGGTGGCAGCGGTGGCGAGGCCGGTGGCGGATCGAACGACGACGCTGCGGGCACCGAGGGCGGCAGCACCGGGGGCAACGGCGGTGGCGAGGGCGGCAGTGGCATCAGCACGGTGACTGCCGGTGCCGACGACGGCTACGTGCAGCCGAGCGGATGTCAGTGCAACAGCATCGGCGACACGCGGGACGCCGCGGTGCCGTGGTTCACGGCTGCGTGCGTCGCGTTGCGGCGGCGTCGTCGTCGCGCGGTCTGAGACGATCGCCCACGCGGGCTTTGGCCAGGGACCCGAGCTCGCGTCACCAGCGGTACACCACGAGGCTGCCGTCCTGCGCGGCGCTCGCGAGCATGTGCCCGCTGCGATCGAACTCGAGATCTTCGATCAGCTTGGTCTGCTCGTGCCGTGACCAGCGCTCGCGACCGTCGACGAGCGACCACAGCCGCACCGTGCCGCTGGTGTGACCGCTGGCGATCAGGGCCTGGCCGGGTGCGGCCGCGAGCGCCCAGATCGCGTCGGTGGTGCCCTGGGGCGCATCGCCGTCGCCTTCCCAGAGCTTCGTGCGCGTGGTGCAGCGGCTCGCGTCGAGCAGCTCGAGGCTATCGCTCTGCGAGACCAGCACGAGCTCGCTCGCGTCGCGCCCGAACGCGATCTCGGCGTTGAGCCGCGGTTCCTTCACGGCGCACACGTGCTCACCGGTGGCGCTCCATACATGCGGGCGATCGTCGCCGTCGAGCGAGACCCAGCGGCTACCGTCGGGTGCCGCGGCGAAGCCACGCAGGCCGACGTGATCGTCTGCGCGCCAGCTCGCGACGATGACCTCCCCGCGGTACAATGCGAAGTTGGTCGCCGCATCGCGCTGGCCGCCCTCGTGCGCAGCGATGCCGAGCACGTCGCCCGCGAACGCGACGTCGATTTCGGTGCCGACGAAGGCGTGCCATGGGCCAAGGCGGTCGGTGCCGACCTCGTTCCACGCCCATGCGCTGCGCTCGGTGTCGGCCACGAGGCCCTGCGCACCACCAGGCGCGATCGCGATCGGAAGCACCTCCGGCGCGGCGAGCTGCTGGCCCGAGGCGTCCGCGAGCGACCAGCGCAGCGGCTGGGGGCGCGCGTAGGTGACCAGCGACGTGGCCGCGGCATCGAAGCCCATCGCACGCGGCGCGGACACATTGCGGGCGCCCGCGAGCAGCTCGCGCTTGCCAGCGACGTCGAACGCCGACACGACACCGCCGGCACTGCCGGTGACGAGCCGGGTGCCGTCGACGACCATCGTGTCGTAGGGGCCGTCGTCGGCGGGGAGCATCGCGACGTGGCCGCTGGGATCGTGGACCTGCAGGTACCAGCCCTGGGTCGAGGTCGACACCACCACGTCGCCGCTCGGCATCATCGCGAGCGCGCGCACCGGCCAGCCGTTGCTGCCGGCGATCGATCGCGTGGCCTCACCGATGCGCCCGACGAAGATCTCGCCTTCCATGTCGCCGGCCGCGAAGCCGCGCCCGTCGGCCGCGATCGCGATCGCCGTGATGGCGCGCCCCGCCGTCGCGTGGTGGCGCAGCGCGGCAGCCGGGGTGTCGAGGTCGAGCGCGACCACGCTGCCGTCCTTGCCACCGATCACCACCCGCGTGGCACCGATCGCCGCCGACGTGATCTCGCGCCCGAGCGCACCGACGACCTGCGGTGCCGCGTTCGGGGCCAGCTCGACCAGGGCGATCTGTCCGTCGCCACGCACGACCGCCAGTCGCTCGCGCGCTGCGATCCAGCCCAGCGCCACGACGCGCGCGCCACCGCCGAGCTCGATCGGGTTGCCGCCGTCGAGCGTCGCCACGCGCACGCGGCCGTTCACGTCCGCCGTCGCCACGCGATCGTTCGGCACCGGGGCGATCGCGACCACGTGGGTGTCGCCGAACTGCGCAAGCAGGCGGCCGTCGGCACGCCACACGCGCACGCCGGGATCGACCGCGCCGATCGTGCGCCCCTCGATCACCAGCGGGGCCTCGGTCGCTGCGATCACGGCGTCGTCCTGCACGGCGATCGCAACGATGCCGTCGGGGTGCGTGGGCACGCGTGCGCCGAGCCACAATGCCTCGACCTCGCCGCGATCCGGTGCGTCGCGGGAGGGCGGCGAGGTCGGCTTCGGCGTCGTGTCCTCGCTCGGACGGCAGGCGAGCAGCGCGAACGCGAGCCATGGAGGGCGGCGTGGCATGCGGCCAAGGTAGCCTCGCCTTGGTCGCGTGACGAGGCGGTCGCGCTCGGCGACATCCCCATGGGTCCCTTCGACGCGGCCGCTCGCCTGCGCAACGACGCTAGAGCAGCCCACGAGGATCGACGCTGCCTGCGGCCGCGCGACGCCGTCGCAGGGCGAGCGCGGCGATCGGCACGGAACCGAGGGGTGCCGGCCACCAAGGCCGGAACATGGCCCGCACTGTCCTGGCTCCGAGCCTCTGCACCCTCGCGTGCGCGATCGCGTGCACCTCGACGTCCCCCGCCGACGCCGACGCGAGCGACACGAACGACCCGTCGCTCGCGGCGAGCGACGGCGACGACGGCCGACCGAACCCGACGAGCGAGTCGCCGGCGACCAGCTCGGGCGGGGCATCGTCCGATTCCGCCGCAGCGACCGACGGCGCAGCTCCGACCACCGGCGGCGACGATCCACCCGTGCCCCCCTCCGATTGCGACGTCGCGCTCCCGCTCGCCCCGACCTTCCACGTCGCGCCGACCGGAGACGACGACACCGGCGACGGCTCGGAAGCCGCGCCGTGGAAGACACTCGCGCACGGCATCGCCCAGCTCGCGCCCGGCGACGTGCTGCTCGTCGACGACGGCGAGTACGCGGGACCGCAGAACGCCATCGTCGACGTGCCGGCCGGCACCGACGGCTTCACCACGATCGCGGCCCGGCACCCGCTGGCGGTGCGCATCGTCGGTGGCAGCGATCTGTTGTTCATCGGCGATCGCGTGCACGTCGACGGGTTCGTGTTCGATGCCGGTGATGGCGACGAGTTCGTCGGGACCATCGCCGGCGATCACAGCCGCCTGACGCGGAGCATCTTCCGCCGCGCCGGTGAGTCCGGCGAGCAGGGCGGACTGCTGCAGCTGTGGGGCAACGACAACCTCGTCGAGGACGTCGCCGGCGTCGGATCGTGCCGGGCATGCTTCGTCCAGGGCGGGCCCGACGCCTCGACCCAGCGAAACATCTGGCGCCGGGTGGTCGGGCGCATGGACTACACCAGCTCGCCGCTGCCGAAATCCACCTTCAACACCTATGGCAACAACGCCGACGACTCCGTCCGCGATCACCTCTACCAGAACGTGATCGCGATCGACGGCCACGCGCCACAGACCGGCGGCGAGGGCAAGTACGGCGGCTTCTACATCGCGAAGGTGGGGAGCAACATCCGGTTCCAGGGCGTGATGGTGATCGGCGAGGCCGTCGATCACGCCGGGATCTTCGGGGTCGAGTGGGGCCAGGGCAACGTCGTCGATCACGCGGTGGTGTGGGGCGTCTCCGACGGTGCGACCGGCGTTCGCGCCAACACGGCGTCGCACGTCACGGTCGGCGGCTTCGCGGGCGAGCCGTTCCTGCTCGACGATGGCGACGCGCCGCAATCGGTGATCGATCCCACCGGACCCGATGTCGTGTCGAACACACCGGGCGCCGACCTGCGCACGCGGTGGGGGATCTCCGGCACGCACTGGGGCGAGGCCGGGTTCGATCAGCCCACCGACGAGCCGCTGTGGCCGTGGCCGTGCGAGCGTCGGATCGCCGAGGTCTTCGCCGAGCCCAACGATCCGCCGCCGGGCAACGCACCCGCCGTCAACGAGACCAGCCGCGGCTTCGCGGCCGGCGGCACCGGCCTGTACGGCGGACCGGTGACGCTGACGTCGTACGTGTGGGAGCTGCTCGGGACCCCGTGCCCCGACGATGTCTGCGGCGCGTGATCCCGCAGCGGTGGTTCACCTCGAGCGTGAGTGCAAACCTCCGCCTCGGACCTCGTCACGCCCCTGTCGTCGCTGAGACGGCGCGCGCCGTGAACCCCTCGCATGCTCGCGGCATCTAGTCGCCATGCGACGCGCGTTCGTCTTCCACGCCGGTCCCGAGTTCAAGGGCTCGTGCGACGCTGTGGTTCGTTACCTCCAGGCCGAGAAGTTCAGCTGCCAGACCTTCGACGTCGGCGATGCGCGCAAGGATCCGCAGCCATGGATCGACGCCTACCCCAACTTGATGACGCGGGTCGACGTCATCGTGTGCCTCGCGCACGGCGGCTGGGATGGACCGTTGGTGTTCGGCGGGGCGCCATTGCAGGCTCGGAACCTCAGTCCGCAGATCGCCCGCGGCTACAGCAACATGGCCTGGCCGGCCGTCTGCGCGTGGTTCCGCAACATGCTCACCGCCGGCGGCATCGCGGTGATCCACGCCTGCCACTCGGCGGGATCGAACCAATACGAGACGGCGGAGTACGACCACGCCGACCGCTGGGTGCAGGAACTCTCCGAGGATGCGCGGATCACCACCGTGGGCGTCGAGGGCACGACGTCGTCGGGGATCGGCAGCCAGAGCGTCGCGCTGCTGAAGCACGTGTTGCGGGGCACGTCCCCACCGCAGGCTACTCGCGTGTACTTGCCGGGCGGCCAGCGGGTCGCGCGTTGGAGCGGGTGGCTGAACCAGGGCCAGCGGTAGGGCGCTTGCCCGAGACGATCTGGATCGCGTCGACGCCGACCGCCCGACGCGGCCGCACCACGTCGGCTCGGGAGGCCGCTTCAGCAGCCCATCCGCAGTGATCTTCGTGGACGACCCGCGAGCGCACGCATGATCGCGGAAGGCCGTGAGCGCGGCCGCGGGCTTCGCTGCCCGGCCGCGGATGCCCGCACGGCCCGGTATCCGCGTCGGGCGCCCGAGCTGCTATTCTCTTTGTCATGGACGACGCGGCGCTGGTGCACGCTTGGCGTGGTGGCGACGCATCGGCTGGTGAGCGCCTCGTCGAGCGGCACTTTCCCGCGGTGTACGGGTTCTTCCGGCACAAGATCGGCAGCGACGTCGAAGACCTCGTGCAGCGAACATTCCTGCGCTGCGTGGAGGCACGCGACGCATTCCGCGGCGAGTCGAGCTTCCGCACCTACCTGTTCGCGATCGCCCGCAACGAGCTGTTCGGCCACTACCGGCGGCGAGGGCTCGACGTCGATCCCGACGCGACCGCGAGCGGCCTGCTCGACGCCGTCGCCGGCCCCGCTAGCGCGATCGATGCCAAGCGCGAGCACCGGCTCCTCGTTCGCGCACTTCGGAGTCTCCCCCTCGACGATCAGATCGCGCTCGAGCTGATGTACTTCGAGGAACTCACCGGGCCAGAGATCGCGGTCGTGCTCGGGGTGCCCGAGGGTACCGCGCGTACCCGGCTGCGTCGCGCCCGGCTCGCGTTGGAGCGGACCCTCGCCGAGTTCGAGGCGTCGGGCGAGGGCATGCGCGCCACGACCGACGACATCGAGCGTTGGGCGCGAGCGATGCGCGAGGCGGTGCGATCCGAGCGAGCGGCACGGCGATGAGCGACACCCAGACCGAGACCGACCGCGAGCGCAGCGGGAATGGTCCGGTTCTGTCGCTGGAGGCCGCTCGCGTCCTCAGTCGGGTGAAGGCCGGGCTCTTCGCTCGAAGCGACGGGGTGACGGTCGACCGTTTCGTCCTCGTCCGTCGACTCGGCTCCGGCGGCATGGGCGAGGTCTTGCTCGCGTACGACCCCGAGCTCGACCGCAAGGTCGCGATCAAGCTGATGCACCGCGAGCTCGGCGAGGCCAACGGCGACGCCGGGCTGCTCCGCGAGGCACGGGCGGCTGCCCGCCTGCAGCACCCCAACGTCGTCATGATCTTCGACGTCGGCCGCTCCGGTGACCGGCTGTTCGTTGCGATGGAGTACGTCGAAGGCCGCACGCTGCGGGCATGGCTACGCGAGCGGCCGCGCTCGCGTACCGAGATCCTGTTGGCGTTCGAGCAGGCCGGCCGCGGCCTCGCTGCGGCGCACGCCGCAGGCCTGGTGCACCGCGACTTCAAGCCCGACAACGTGCTCGTCGGCGAGGATGGCCGCGTGCGCGTCGCCGACTTCGGAATTGCGAGCCTCGTCGATGGGCCGTTCGAGACGCCCGAAGGCCGTGCGGCGACGTCCCCGGTCGTCGGGACACCTCGCTACATGGCGCCCGAGCAGTACGAGCGCGCAGACGTCGACCCGCGTGCCGACCAGTTCGCGTTCTGCGTGAGCCTCTGGGAGGCGCTCGCAGGGACGTCGCCGTTCGTCGCAGCGAGCGCTGGCGAGCTCGCAGCAAGGGTGACCGACGGTGAACTCGCCGCCCCGCCGCGCGCGATGCCCCGCGCGCTCGTGCGGGCGCTCGCGCGCGGGCTGAGCGTCGATCCGGCGCAGCGCTTCGCGGACATCGGCGGACTGCTCGATGCGCTCGCCAAGGTCCGCACGGCGCCGCGGCGACGAGCTGTCGTCGTCGGGGTCGCGGGCGCGATCCTCCTCGGGGGCGCGACCGCTCGGCAGCTGGCGCCGGCGACCACGGACTGCACCGACCCCGACTTGCCCCCGCTCTTCGCGACCGAACAGGCGTGGGTCGATCGCCTCGCGCGCGAGGGGGAGAGCACCGCCAACGCCCACGACGCCCTCGCCGCGCTGCAGACGTTCGAAGCGCAGTGGCGCGATGCAGCCGGACAGGCGTGCGCGGCGACCCACGAGCGCGGCGAGCGTTCCGCGGCCGTGCTCGACGCACGCATGGCTTGCCTGACGCGGCTGCACCAGCGGGCGCGCGTGCTGGTCGACATGCTCTCGACGGTCGATCGCGCCGGCGCATGGCGGGCCATCGACGCCGCCGTCGAGCTCCCGCCGCCCGCGCGCTGCTTGGACGTCGAGGGTGCGGTGGTGGCTGACGATCCGTGCATCATCGAGCTCGACGCGAGGCTCGACGAGGCGACGACCCTCCGCGAACTCGGGCGGCCCGGAGAGGCGCTCGACGCCGCACGAACGGCGGTCGCGGCCGCACGCGAGTGCGGGCCGCCGACGCGCCTGGCCGAGGCGCGCACGCTCGCGGCGTCACTCGCCGTCGAGAACCAGGTTCCGGGCGCGGACGACGAGCTCCGACGCGCGGCGACCGGGGCGATCGCCGACGATGCGCACGTCGCGATGGCCCAGGCCGCCGCCCGGCTCGCCGCCCTCGAGGGTGCGGAGCGCGGACGGCCAGCCGAGGCGCGCGCGTGGATCGAGATCGCCGACGCGGCTGCGCAGCGGTCCGGCGACGCCATCCTCGTCACCGATGTGATGGTCGCGAAGGTCCGCCTGCAGCTCGAGTCCGGCGCGGTCGATGACGCCTCCGCGCTGGCCGACAGCGCGTGGTCACGCCGCCGCCGGGAGTTCGGCGACGACCATCCGCAGGTCGCCCGCGTGCTGACCCTGCGCGCGTGGGTCGAGCAGTATCGACTCCGGTGGGACGAAGCCTTGGCGCTGCACGCCCAGGCCGCCGAGATCCTCGGGCACTGGTATCCCGCCGACCACCCGACGTTCGCGTCGACCCACAGCGCGATGGCGGTCATCGCCGCCGCCCAGGGTCGCATCGACGAGGCCGAGGCCGGCCATCGCAGGGCCATCGCGCTGCTCGAACACGCGCGCGGTCCGATGCACCGTGAGGTCGGCGTACCGCTGACCAACCTCGCCGATCTCTTCGCGGTGTCCGGCCGGCCCGAAGAGGCGATCACCCTGACAGATCGGATCGAAGCGATCGCGACGGCCGACCAGAATTCGCGGTTGCTCGACGCCGCAGGCGTCGTCCGCGGCGTCGCGCTGGCCGAGACCGGTCGTCTCGCCGAGGCCGAGGTCGCCTGGCGGCGCGTGCTCGAGCTGCGCGCCGTCTCGCAGGGCCCCGACCATCCGAGCACGGGGATGGCCCACTACAGCCTGTGTCGCGTGCTCACGATGGAGGAGCAGTTCGGCGACGCGCTCGATCACTGCCGCCGCGCCCTCGCGATCGAGGAGTTCACCTACGGTCGCGCGCACCCCAGCCTGTTCGACACCCTCGAGCTGCTGGCCGATGCGGCGCAGGGGGCCCAGAGGCTGCCCGAGGCGATCGCGGCGCTCGATCGCGCCGTCGCGCTCGGCGACGACGGCGAGGCCGTCGCTGCGCTGCGGGCCCGGGCTGACGCGCTGCGCGACTGAGACCGCAGCGCGATGAACCACATCGTCGAACGAGCACCGCGCGCCGGGCTCCCCGCGGGTGGTGCGGGCGCGTCGAAGGACTTGGCGGTGAGCTCGAGCTCGGCCGGCTTCGCGGCGGCCGCGTCGGCGCCGACGACGGCGCTCGCCCCCGTCGTCGCGACGTCGGTGCGATCACAGCGGTCGGCGAGCGCGGGCGAGGCGGCGGGAGCGTTGCTTCAGCTCGACGGTGCAGGTCTGCACGCGGCGGTGGAACACCGGACCCGCGTCGTCGCCCGCGTCGTCGATGAAGATGCGACCGGTGACGGCGGCGTCGAGGCGAGGCAGCAGCGGGCCGAAGGTGTCCGCGGGGCACGGCTCGCACGCGCCGCCGGAGCGCGTGATCGTGCCCGCCACGGAGCCGGTCGCGACGCCGCGATCGAGCGGGCGCTTGCGCAATGCCAGCTCGCTGCAGCCCTCGCACACCACGGGCTCGCAGCCGGTGCGTTCGATCCTCGCGCTGCCGCACGCGACCTCGGTGGCGAAGTGCGTGCCGGTGTAGCGCAGGGCGTCGTCGGTTGCTCGCAGGTGCAGCCCGAACGACTGCAGGCCGCCGATTGCCTCTGCGCCGTCGCCGTCGGCGCTTGACGTGACGCGGCCCGGACCGAGCACGTCCACGCCGTCGTGCAGGCGCAGCGTGTAGAACCACGCGTTCTTCGTCCCGGGTTTGGTGCCGAGCACCTCGGGGATCTCGCCGACCAGCGCGCCCTCGGCCCACTCGAGATCGATCGGCACGCAGCGGGCCTTGTTCGGCCAGATCAGCTGCCGCGCGTCGACGAACACCCGCAATGTGCCGCTTGCCGGGATCCACGGCACGTTCGCGAGCGCTCCTGCCTCGCGCAGGGACGAAAGCTCGGGGGCGACGCTGGTCGCCCATGACCACATCTGCGCGGTGTCCCACCGCTCGCACGTGCCGGCCTCACAGACCGCGAAGATCTGTGGATCCTCGGGAAGGCCGCACTCGGGGTCGATCCGACAGCCGGCCTGGGGGTCGGCGGTGTGCTCGGGCGTGCTCGACGACGCCGATGCGTCGTCGTCGTCGAGGGCGGGTGCGGGCTCGGGCTGACCGTTCGCGACGTAGCGCGGCCCGCAGGCGATCGACAGCGAAGCCAGTACCTCGAGCGCGATGCCGTACGCGCGTCGGCGGGCGCATGCCATTGCGCGAGGCTATCACGGTGGACTTGGGGCCGCGTCGCGGCCGCAGCGGCGATCGATGCGGCATCGGGTCGAGCCGCGGCGACCCGATGCGGGCCGTGGGCCCGCACCCGCGCGCCCGCGGGATCACAGGATCGCGAGCGACTCGCCGACAAGTGACGGGTCATGTCGCGCCATCGCTCCGGAATCCTGGTGTCGTTGTCCTGCTCGCTCGCCTGCCAGGGGCAGGCCATCGAGGCGAGTGACGAGTCCGGCAGCAGCGGCATCGTCGTCGGCCGCGACGACTCGGGGAGCGGCACCGGACGCGACGATGGCGGCGACGACGACGCCGACGGCAGCGAAGACGACGGCCACACCATCGTGTTCGACGTCGGCAGCCCCACGGGCACCGTCGATTGCGGCGACGGCGAGGTCGGCAACAGCTTCAGCATCATCTGGATCGCCAACAGCTCGCAGGGCACGGTCTCGAAGATCGACACCGCGACCGCGATCGAGCTGGCCCGCTACCGCACCGGCCCCGACGGCAGCGATCCTTCGCGCACGGCGGTGAGCCTGAGCGGCGACGTCGCGGTGAGCAATCGCCGCGGCACGGTGACGAAGCTCGCCGGCACGATCGAGCGCTGCGTCGATGGCGACGGCGACGGTGAGATCCGTACCTCGCGTGCGTGGGACGACGTGCTGCCGTGGGGCGAGGACGAGTGCGTGCTGTGGCACCACGACACCGGCTTCGATCCCGGCGTCGCGGGCAGTCAGGGCGGCCCGCGGGCGACCGCGTGGACCCGCGGCAGCATCGACCCCGCGACCTGCGACACCGTCGGCGAGCAGCTGTGGATCAGCTGGCGCAACCAGCCCGCGAGCTCGGCGACGATCCGCAAGCTCGATGGCGATCTCGGCACGACGCTCGGCGAGGTCGTGATCGAGGACTGGCCCGACAACTGGGGGCACGGGCCCTACGGCGGCGCCGCCGATGTCGACGGCAACCTCTGGGCGCTCGGCACCAGCGGCAGCATGTTCCGCGTCGACGCCGAGACGCTCGCGGTCGATCGCTGGGACAACCCCGTCGATCACGTGATGTATGGCATCGCGCTCGACGGCGACGGCACGCCGTGGGTGGCGGGCTGGTCGGGCAAGCTGTGGAAGTTCGACCGCGAGGCCGGCAGCTGGATCGACGAGGGCGACACCGAAGGCGGACCGACGCGGCTGCGCGGCCTGGCGATCGATCGGGATGGCTTCGCGTGGGTCGCCGGCAACAACCCCTGCGGCCTGATGCGCTACGACACCGTCGCGGATGTGCTCGTCGACGGTGCCATCGCGCTGCCCGACTGCCAGGAGCCGGTGGGCGTGAGCGTCGACGCGGCTGGCATGGTGTGGGTGGTCGATCGCGGCGCCGCGCGGGCCTACCGGGTCGACCCCAGCGACGGCAGCAGCGTGGTCGTCGAGGGGCTCGTCGATCCGTACACCTACTCGGACATGACCGGCAGCGGGCTGGGGCTGGTCGCCAACCCGCCCGGCTAGCCATTCACTCGTCAGGCCGCGAGCGTCGCGGCGTCGGTGAGGCCGAAGGCGCCGCCTTGGGGATCGTCGCATGCGGCCATGCGTGCGCCGTTGGGCATCGTGGCCGGTCCGATGACGAGCCCGCCCTGCGCTCGGACCCTCGCGATCGCGCGCTCGAGATCGGGCACCGTGAACACGTGCAGCCACTGCGGGTGCACGCCCGCGATGGCCGCGACATCGGCGACCGCACCGACGCTCGGCCCCCCGGCCGACCACGCGAACTCGCGGTGGATGCCGTACGCCTTGGTGTCGATCACGCGCGTGGCGTGCCAACCGAACAGCTCGATGTGATCGCTCAAGGACTGCTCGGGCGCGTGACTCCACATCAGGTGCCACGCGACGTCGGCGCGCATCGCCGCCGCGTCACTTGGCCCGCCGACTGCGAACACCGCACCACCGCGCTCTCGCAGGACCACCGCCGACGCGCCTCGGCTCGTGAGCGGCAGTCCCAGTGGTTGCGCGCCGCGGGTCACGAGCGCGGCGACGAGCGCCGCGGGATCCTCGACGGCAACGTGCCCGAGCCAGTGCGGCTTGGCACCGCGTGCCACCGCTGCGGCGGGGAGCTCGGCGACGTCGGGGCAGCCGTCGACGAGCAGCGCTTCGTAGAAGGCGCGTGCAGCGGCGGGATCGGTGGTGCGCAAGAGGATGTGCGAGATGCGTGGCATGTCGGCTCAGGTGTGGCTGACGACGAGATCGCGGATCACGACCTCGCCATGGGCATCGGGCGCGTCGCCCTGATCGGGGTTGGACTGGGTGTAGACCCCTGCCTTGAAGTAGCAGCCGTCGACGTCGCGCTCGACCGTGACCGTCGGCGTCGTGAGGTCTTCGTAGTAGATCTCGATGACGCCCTCGCTCGCGCGCAGCTGCACGGTGAAGTCGGTGCCCAGCGCGTAGTCCGTCGCGAGGTCGCCGAGCTCCTCGCCGCCGCCCTCCACGAACAGGTGGCTGCCCTCGAGACGGATCATCACCACGTCGTCCTCGGCGTCGTGGATCTGCCCCGCGACCACGTGGGGCTTGACCTCGGGCAGGTGGGTGATGGCCTGCGTGATCGTCATCGTGTGCTCGCCGACGCTGGTCGACCAGCTGGCCGGATCGAGGCCGTCGTCGCTCATCTCGCGCAGCTCGGAGCGGGGATAGCCGGAGTTGTTGGTGGTCACACCGCCGGCGTTGGCGCGAAAGACCACCGCGGTGCCGGCCTGGTCGAGGTGGAACCACGGCTCGATCGCGTAGCCGGCGAGCTCGGGCTGCAGGATCTCGAGCGGACGATCGGGCTCGTCGCGTGCAATCGGCAGCGTCAACTTCCACGGCGTCAGGACCAGCACGTCGGCGGGCACGGTCGCGGTCGCGCCGGAGGAGCTGGCCTCGCTGGTGCCCGAGCTGCCACCGGTGGTCGGGGTCGCGTCTGTGCCCTCGGCAGCAGCGGTCGAGTCGCCCGCGGTGGTGGCGGACGGAGCTGTGGCCGTGGCCGTCGATGCGTCGTCGCTGCCACCCGTTGTCGTGCCGTCGCCGCTCGAACCGCCCGTGGATCCGCCGTCGGTCGCCGGTGTGGTGGAACACGCGAGCGAGGACGCGAGCAGCAAGGTGATGCAGCGGGCCATGGCCCGCATCATGCCACGTCGAGATCGTCCACCGTGCCGAGCAGCGCTGGCCTGGACGGTGCGGCGGACTGCAGACGCAGCAGGCGTGCGAGCGCGAGGTAGGCTCGATGCGCACGCACCCGAACGGTACCCGGCTGCAGGCGCAGTGCCGCGGCGATCTCCTTCATCGTGCGGCCTTCGAACTTGTGCAGCTCGAGCACGGTGCGGCTGCCGGGCGGCAACTTGGCGACGGCCTGCCGCAGGCTCGCACGTCGCAGGCGCAGCTGTTCGTCGTCGAGCAACACCGCCTCGGGGTCGTCCGTCGGCGCGACCACCTCGTCGCAGGCCTCGGGCTCGACGCGCGCCCGCACGTGGCGATGCTCGCGACGCAGCTCGTCGATCGCCGCGTGTCGGGCGATGCCGACGCACCACCCCACCAGCGCGGCGTCGGGCTGCCCGCCACCGCCGTGGAAGCTCTCGCGGCCGAGGTGGATGCGAAGCAGCGTCTCTTGCAGGATGTCCTCGGCGAGCGCGGGGTCGCCGACGCGGCGTCGGATCGCGCGCTCGAGCCGGGGCCGCACCCGCTTGCACAGGGCGGCGAAGGCCCGTGCGTCGAGGGCGGCGAGCGGCGGGCCGGGGATCGTGTGGTTCATCGCGACCTCAATGTGGCGTCCTGGAGCCGACACGAACAGTGATATGTCGTGATATCATCCATCACCATGGAAGATAGTTTGGCGGGCATCGACGTGAACCTGCTGGTGGTGCTGCGGGCGGTGCTGTCCGAGCGCAGCGCGACGGCCGCGGCGAAGCGGCTGCACGTCACGCAGTCGGCGGTGAGCAACGCGCTCGCGCGGCTGCGTAGCGTGCTCGGCGATCCGTTGGTGGTGCGAAGCGGGCGAGGGTTGTCGCCGACGCCGCTCGCGCTCGAGCTGCGGGCGGACCTCGAGGCGGGTCTGGGCCAGCTCGATCGCCTGCTCGCACGGCAGCGACGCTTCGATCCGGCGACCTCCACCCGCACGTTCACGGTGTCGCTCACCGACAGCTACGAGCTCTCGGATCTTCCGCGTTTGGTGGCGAGCTTCGCCCACGCGCTGCCGCGCGCGCAGCTGCAGGTCATCACGCCCGAGCGCCTCATCGCCACCAACGGGCTCGCGACTGGGGTGGTCGACGCCGCCGTGCTGCCCACGCCGCTCGAGCTGCCGGGCCTGCACAAGCGCCCGCTGTGGTCCGAGCGATCGGTGTTGGTGGTGCGACGCGACCACCCCGAGGTCGGCGACCGCGTGACGCGGGATCAGTTCGAGCGGCTACGGCACGTCGAGGTGCGCGTGGTCGGTGAGAACGGCGTCGGCGCGAAGCTGGCGAAGTCGCACCTGCACAAGCTCGGTCTCACCCGAAACGCCGCCATCATCGTGCCGCACTTCAACGCCGTGGCGATCGCCGTGGCCCACAGCGATGCGATCGGCTTCCTGCCCCAGCGCTTCGCGCAGGCGGTGATGCGCATGCTACCGCTGCGCGAGGTTCGGCTGCCGTTCCCGGCCGTCGACTTCGCGATGTCGCTGGGCTGGCACGACTCGACCGACGCCGACGTCGGCTCGCAGTTCTTCCGCGAGCTGGTGTACGCCGCGTTCGTGCCCGAAGGTGCCGACGCGAGCGCGCGGCGGCCACGGCGTGCACGGGCTCGGCGGGGCTAGCAGGGGGCGCGCGAGCGCGAGCCGCGGCTACAGCTCGTCGAGCCGGGCCGCGAGCGCCTCGGAGACCCGCCGCGCGTCGCGGCTCGCCGGTCGCGACAGTAGATCCGGCATCAGCTTGCGTGCGCGCGCGATCGAGTCGGCGTCGCCGAGCTCGAGCAGCACCGCGACGAGGTCTTGCTCGAGCAGTCCGCGCTCGGCGAGATCCGCGAAGCCGGGGCCGCGCGGTGCGTCCTCGTCGAGCGCGGCGAGCAGCGCGTCGCGGGCCTCGCTCGTGCGTCCGAGGGCCCGCAGCGCCCGCGCGACCGCGAGATGGGCCCCGACATCGTTGGGCGCGAGCTGCCGCAGCAGGCGTGCATGATGCAGCGCGAGCGTGGGGTTGCCGGCCTGCAGCGCGAGGTCGTGACGCACGCGCAGCGGCTCGGGGTCGTCGGGCAGGGCCCGCGCGCGTGCGGCCGCGACTGCGTCGGCGTGCTGCGGCGCGACGGTGGCGAGCGCGTCGACCAGCGCGCGCCACGGCGCCGCCTCGGTCGGGCACAGCGTCGCCCAGGTCGCGGGATCGGGGTACTCGCCGAGCAGCCACGCGAGCAACGCCTCGTCGGGCCGCTCGTGCAGCCGCGCGAGGCCCTCGGCGATCGAGCGGTCGCCCTCGTCGACGCGACCGAGTCGTCGCAGCGCGACCCCGCGGATGAGCCACGGGTCGACATTGCCGGGGCGCAGTCGCACCGCCACGTCGGCGCGCTCGACCGCGGTCGCGTAGTCGCGGGCCTTGGCCGCGCGTCGTGCCAGCAGCCCGTGCAGGCGACCGTCGAGCGGCCGCGCGCGCAGGGCCGCGAGCTCGAGTGCCTCGTCGCCGGCGAGGATGCGGCTGTTGACGTCCTCGCGCAGCAGCTGCGAGTGACCGCGGCTGACGATCGCGAGTGTCAGTCCGGCCGCGAGCGCGAGCCCACCCACGACGGCGCTGCGGCGCGAGCCGAACACGCGAATCGGGCCAGTCGACAGCGCGCCCGCCAGTGCGACCGCGGGCGCGGCGACGCCGAGGAACTCGAACGAGAAGTCGACGGTGTTCTGCAAGGCCAGCGCCAGCAGGCCCAGCAGCACCACACGTCGTGCGTTGCGATCGGACCGGGGCCCGCCGCGCACGAACGCCACCAGCCACCACAGCGTCAGCCCGCCGAGCACGGTGCCGCCGAACCATGGGCCCCACTCGAGCAGCATCGCCGCCGGTGCACACTCGAGGTGGGTTGCGAGCACGTACGAGCCGTCGGCGCGCACCGAGGGGAAGAGATCGACGAAGGCCCCGCGGCCGACACCCAGCACCGGCGACAGGCTGAGCATGCGCAGTGCCTGCACCGCGTGGTCGAGCTTGTGATCGGTCTCGCCCACCGAGTCGTGCAGCGACGACAGCGTAGCCAGCTCTCGCCACGCACCGTGCTGCGCGACCAGCAAGAACAGACCCACCGCGCCGGCCACGACCATGATGCGGGCCGGCGAAAGCCGCTCGGCACGTCGC
>WBZX01000514.1_pt1 | contig 34993 bp, 27 predicted proteins | sample 5204211 | NCBI WGS metagenome assembly WBZX01 (sample SAMN12344362, study PRJNA552823) | activated sludge metagenome | biome: Activated sludge suspended growth; feature: Nitrification reactor; material: Wastewater; isolation source: activated sludge from nitrification reactor of wastewater...
TGATCTGGAGGCCGGTCTTGCTGCCCTTCGGCGTGATACCGGTGATGGTGTTCTCGCCCCAGACGATCAGCCAGATCGATGCATTGTCGGTGCCAGCGCCGCCTGCCTTCAGCACGTTGTCGCCGTTGTTGGCGGTGCTGGAGTTGTAGTGCGGGGCCAGGCCGGTGATGCGTTCCGGATTGGTCGCTTCGGACTCGTAGAAGAACGCCCGCTGGACTTCCTGCGACATGCCCTCGATGTGGGCGCGGTCTTCGGAAGTGCGGAAGGCGCCGGTGTTGCCGTTCAGGTCGGCGAGAGCCTTGTCCACCTCGGCGTAGGCCTCGAGCATACCGCACGAAGCGGTGATCTGCGCGTAGGTCGACTTGGTCGGCTGGACGCCGCCGTAGATTTTGCGCCAGGTGGGGTCAGGGATGCCAGTCCGCACGGTGGTCTTGTGGCCGGTGGGCAGATTGCCCTCGGTGAACACAAGGTCATCGAGCATCTCGTTGACTTCATTCAGGATTTCCACGACGTGCGGCCACGCCCGCCGGTGCACCGCCACCGCCCGCGCCACCAGCCCGACCGCGAGCGGTGCGATGGCGCCGATCCGCAGCAGGCCGTGATTGCCGCGCCGCAGCTCGCCGGCCACCACGCCGAGGCGGGCCATGCTGCGCATCGCCGACTGGCCCTCGTCGAGGAACTGACGCCCGCGCTCCGACAGAACCATGCGCTTGGCCCGCCGCTCGAAGACGAGGAAGCCCAGCTCGGCTTCGAGCGCGCCGATCAGGCGGCTGACGGCGGGCTGGCTGAGGCCGAGACGGCCGGCGGCGCGCGTCACCGTGCCGGTCTCGCGCACGGCCAGCGCGGCGCGCAGTTGCAGGAGATCGAGGGGCCGGCCGGCGGGCGTCATGGGCGATGCCTGTGATGGGGGGCGGTGCAATTGATGCGTGAGCGGCATGAAGTGATCAGAACTTATCATTTTTCGGCATGATTCGGGCAAGCTAGGGTTTTTGCAGACCGCAAGGGAGCAGACCCGTGAGCATGAATATCCTGTTCATCACCTCCGACCAGCAGCGCGCCGACTGCTACGGCTTCGAGGGCCGCAAGGTGAAGACGCCGCATCTCGACATGCTGGCGCGCGAGGGCACGCGCTTCTCGGCCTGCATCACGCCGAACCTCGTCTGCCAGCCGACGCGCGCCTCGATCCTGACCGGCCTGCTGCCGTCGACGCACGGCGTTTCCGACAACGGCATCGACCTGCCCGACGCCACGGGCGAGGCGGGCTATGCCGGCGACTTCGGGCGCGCGGGCTACAGCACCGGCTATATCGGCAAGGCGCACTTCAAGACGTCCAACACCTTCAAGGCCACGGGCTCGCCGGAATGCCGCCTGACCGAACAGCGCGACGACTGGTACGGGCCCTACATGGGCTGGAACCATGTCGAGCTGATGGTCGAGGGCCACAACACGCGGGCGCCGCGCAAGCCGCCTTTCACGCAGCATTACGAGCGCTGGTACTACGCCGACGGCCGCGGCGAGGAGAAGAACAGGCTGCTGTTCTCCAAGCTGCCGCCGCTGTCGGACGCGGCGCAGACCTACCATTCCGGCCTGCCGGTGGCGTGGCACAATTCGACCTGGATCGGCGACCGCACCATCGAGTTCCTGCGCGCCAACAAGGACAAGCCGTTCTGCGCCTGGGCCTCGTTCCCCGATCCGCACCATCCGTTCGACTGCCCCGAGCCGTGGAGCCGCCTGCATCATCCCGACGAGGTGGATTTGCCGGAGCATCGCACGATGGATCTCGAACGCCGCCCGTGGTGGCACCGCGAGAGCCTCTACGGCAAGCCCAAGCTCGACGATCCGGTGCTGCTCGACTTCCGCGAAAAGCATTCGCGCACGCCGGTGCAGACCGACAAGCAGCTGCGCGAACTGATCGCCAACTATTACGGCATGATCTCGCTGGTCGATCACAATGTCGGCCGCATCCTGGCGGCGCTCGACACGCTCGGCCTGTCGGAGAATACGCTGGTCGTCTATTCGACCGACCACGGCGACTGGCTGGGCGATCACGGCCTGATCCTTAAGGGTCCGATGGCCTACGAAGGCCTGCTGCGGGTCGGCCTGCTGATGCGCGGGCCGGGCGTGCCGGCCGGCAAGGTGGTGGCCGATCCGGTCTCGACCATCGACCTGCCGCGCACCTTCGCCGACTATGCCGGCGTGTCGCTGGGCGATGCCCGCCACAGCCGCAGCCTCAGGCCGCTGGTCGAGAAGGATGCGACGCGCGACTTCGCCTACAGCGAATGGGACCTGCGCGCCTCGCGCTGCGGCGTCGACCTGTGGCTGCGCACGGTGCGCACGGGCACGCACAAGCTGACGCTCGAAACCAACTCGGGTGCTGGCGAACTCTACGATCTCGCGAACGATCCGCAGGAGATGGACAACCGCTTCGGCGATCCGGGCATCGCCAAGGTCCAGCGCGAGCTGGAAGACATGATCCGCAGCCGCCCGAAGGATCAGATCGATCCGCTGCCGCAGATCGGGATGGCCTGACATGAAGCATCGCATGAAGCCCCTCCTGAGGCGGCGCACCTTCGCCTTCGGCAGCCTCGCGGCCGGACTTGCTCCCGCTCTCGCGCCCGCGCTCGTGACGCGCCCGTCGCCCGCGCGCGCCGGCAAGTGGCCCGACGGGGCGATCAAGTTCATCGTCGGCTATGCGCCCGGCGGTACGTCGGACGTGACGGCCCGCGTGCTGGGCGAGGCGGTGTCGTCGCGGCTGGGCGAGCAGGTGCTGGTCGAGAACAAGCCGGGGGCGCTCGGCCGCATCGCCATCGACATGGTGGCGCGCGCCAAGCCCGACGGGCAGACCTTCCTGGTCGCGCCGGCCGAGTCGTTCTACCAGCAGGCGCTGGAACTGAAGACGCCGGTCAAGGCCGCCGATCCGCTGGTGCCGGTGACGATCCTGACCACGCAGTCGCTGGTGCTGGCGGCCAATCCGGCGCGCGGCTGGAAGACGGTGGCCGACGTGATCGCGGCGGCGAAGGCCGAACCGGACGGCCTGTCCTACGCCACGCCCTCGTCCGGCGTGGGCTCCAACACCATCGCCGCCGAAGCGATCCTGCGGCGCGGCGGTGCGAAGGTGGTGAACGTGCCGTACAAGGGCGGCGGCCAGGCGGTGCAGGACCTGCTCGCCAATGTCGTGCCGCTCGGCCTGCTGGGCTCGGCGCCGGTCGTGCCCTATATCGAGTCGGGCAAGCTGACGCTGCTCGCCGTCACCTCGAAGGATCGCGATCCGCTGCTGCCGAATGTTCCCGGCATGGCCGAGCTGGGCTATGCCGACGTCGACATCTCGCAATGGTTCGCGCTGTTCGCGCCGCCCAAGACGCCGAAGGAGATCGTGGATCGCATGTCGGCGACCCTGCGCGAGGCGCTGGCCGACCCGAAGGTGATCAAGCTCCTGGCCAACGCCGCGCTGTCGCCGGTCGGCGGCACGCCCGAGGAGTTCGCCCGCCGCTTCGAAGGCGAGGGCGCGAAATGGCTCAAGGCCGTCCACGCGCTGACGAAGAAGAATCCGGCCTGACCCCTCCGTCAGCGTCACAGCGGCTTGTAACCAAGCCGCTGTGACGCTGACACCTCCCCATTCGAATGGGGAGGAGGGGCGGCCGGTCAGAGCATCCATTCGATCGGGAGGCGGGACAGGATGGCGATGCCGATGCGCTGGGCGAGCGAGGTCGAGGGCTCCTGGCGATGCACGACGGTCCGGCCGTCGCGCCGCTCCAGCCAGTTGATGTCGCCGCTCTCTGTCAGCACGAGTTCGTAGGTGCTCTCGGCGACGGCGTTGTCCAGCTGGCCGCGCATGAAGACGGCAAGGTCGGGGCTCTCGACCACGAAGCCGAGCTCGGTGTTGAGTTCGAGCGAGCGCGGATCGAAGTTGAACGAGCCGACGAAGACCCGTTCGTTGTCGGCAATGAACGTCTTGGCGTGGAGCATCGACGCGCTGCCGCGCAGCACATGGCCGTCGCTGCCCGAGCCCGCGCCCGAGCCCGCACCGGAGCCGGAGCCCGAGCCGCGCAGGCCCGATCCGATGCCCAGCCGTCTGCGGCTCGGCGGCCCCGCTTCGCCCTCCCGCGCGCTTCGCATCTCGAATAGGCGCACGCCCGCGCGCAGCAGCGCCTTGCGCCGCTTGGCGTAGCCGGCATGCACGATCCACACATCGGTCGAGGCGAACGAATTGGTCACCACCCGGACATCCATGCCCGTGCCGCTCATCGCGCCGAAGATGTCGACGCCGGTCCTGCCGGGGACGAAATAGGCCGACACGAGGAAGAGGTCGTCCCGCGGCGCGCCGATGATCTCCAGCAGCCTGGCGGCGAGCAGCCCGTTCCGGGCGGCGCGTCCCACGGTCTTCGCCGGATCGTCGCTGACCAGCTTCGTCGGCGCCCAGCTGAAGGCGAGCTGTCCACCTGCGAGCTTCTCCTGGAAGCCCGCCTGCTCCACGGCCGCGCGGTATTTCCGGGCGGTCGCCTCGCGCCCGGCGGTGCGCCGCCGGCCGAGGATCGCCTCCAGTTCCGCAGCCTTGACCGGCGGCAGCAGGCGTTCGGCCGGATAGGCCGAGGGGCTGCTCCAGTAGCGGTCGAAATCGTCCGACACGTCGGCGACCACGGGGCCGATCGCGAGCACGTCGAGGTCGGCGAAGAAGTTGCCGCCGGTCGCGCCGAAATACTGGTCGCCGATGTTGCGGCCGCCGATCACGGTCGCGCGGCCGTCGGCGGTGAGGCTCTTGTTGTGCATGCGGCGGTTGAGCCGCGCGAAGTCCGCGAGATAGCCGAGCAGCTTGGGCCAGCGCAGCACGAAAGGATTGTAGAGCCGGACTTCGATATTGCGGTGATCGTCGAGCGCGGCGAACACGGCGTCGAGGCCGGGAATGCCGTTGTCGTCGAGCAGGAGCCGCACGCGCACGCCGCGGTCGGCCGCCGCGCGCAGCTCCTCGATCATCAGGGTGCCGGTCACGTCGCCGTGCCAGATGTAATACTGGACATCGAGGCAGCGGGTGGCGGCGCGCATCAGCGCAACGCGCGCGGCAAAGGCATCGTAGGGATCGGACAGAAGGTGGATGCCGGAAAGCCCGGGATGCGCCGCCGCCGTCGCGGTGGCAAACCGGCCGATGGGCGTGTCGCCGGTGTCGCCGAGGGCCTGCGAGGCGCGGCGCGGCTCCAGCGGCGGCAGCGGATGCAGCAGCCTGACCGCCACGCCGATGCCCAGGGCGGCGAGGACGGCACAGAGGAGCAGTTCCAGCGCGAGCAGCATGGCGACGGCCGCCGGCCCGTCAGTTCAGCTTGTGCAGGTTCACCGTCCACGACACCAGGCGGCCATAGGCGTCGCGCGAACGGCCGCTGCATTGCGCGACATTGTCGGCGCCGCGCTGGCAGTTGAGCTGGTCGGCGAACCAGCGCGAGCCGTCGTTGCAGGTCGAGTCGGCGTCGCGCAGCGCCAGCACCGCGCCGGAGAAGCGCGCCTGCGCGTTGGTGCGGCAGGCGGTGCGGCCGCGCCGCCATTCGAGACGGCCGTTGCCGCTGGCGTCGAAGCAGTAGGAGGAGACGCCGGGCTGCATCTGCTGCGCCTCGTGGCGGAACGGATCGGTGCGCCAGCAGCCTTCCATGAAGGCATAGTTGTTGGTCGGCGCCGGCGGCAGGCGCAGGCGATTGTCGTTGGGATTGCGCGGCGCGGCCTTGGGCTGGGGCGGCGGCGCCGGTTGCGGCGGCGTCACCTTGGGCTGAGGCGCGGGAGCAGGCGGCGGCGGCGCAATGGCGACCTGCGGCGGCGGCTTGGCGGCTTCCGGCGGCTTGCAGTCGGCGAGGCGGCGCTTGATCTCGGCCTCGGCCAGCGACAGCTCGACCTTCAGCGCGCGCTGGCGCGACTGTTCCGTCGACAGCGACGCCTTGAGCACCGGCAGGCGATCCTCCGCGACCTGTTGCGGCGTCGGCGCGTCGGGGCCTTCGCGCGTCGCGATGTCGAGCGCGGGCTCGGCCGGCAGGCAGCCGCGCAACAGCCACGCGGCGCCGATCAGCAGCAGCATCAGCGGCAGCGCGGCCGCCAGCGTGCGCAGCCACGGGACGCCGGCCGCGGCGGCTGCAGCGGTGGCGGAAGAAGAGGCGGCAGAGGGAGCGGCAGGCGGCAGCACGCTCGTCGCGCGGCTGCGGCGAACCTCCACCGTGCGGTCGTCGTCGGCGGTGTCCGCGCCGGGCTGCAGCACCGACCGCCGCGCCGGCCGGTTTTCGGGCGCGGGCGGCGCAACGGGTGCTGCAGCGACGGAAGCGGCGGAAGCCGATGGCGATGCCGACGGCGAGGCCGATGCGGGCAGCGGCGGCAGAGTGGGCGCGCTGTTTTTCTCGTAGCCCCAGGCGACGATCACCGGCCGGTCGCCGACGAGGAAGATGTAGGCGGGCGCGGGCAGGCGCGCGGCGAGCTGGAGCGAGAGGCCGACGACGCCGGTCTCCTCCTTCGGGCCGTGGTCCGCGAGCACGTCGCCGAGGCGGTGGATCTCCGCCAGCGTCGCCTCGACCCTGGCCAGCGCGGCGGCGCGCTCGGCGGCGGGCAGCGAGTCGAGCGGGCGTACGGTGCCGGACCAGCCGGCGATCCAGTCGATGGCGCCATCCTTCTTGCCCGGACCGTCGGCATGGATCCGCGGCTCGGCCAGCAGATCGGCCGCCGCGTCGCCCAGCCGCCGGCGCAGCACGCGCGCGAGCTGCGGCGCGGCCTCGTGCAGCGGCGCACCGCGCACGCCAAGCGGCCGCACGCCGTTGCGGGTCGTCACGATCAGCGTGGGGGAGTCGCCGGACATGGGAGCCCGAAATTAGCCCAGCGATTATGGCGGCGCGATGGTGTTGGTGGGGGTGGGATGCGGCTGCGAAACGGGAATATTGCGGGAGATGCAGGGAACGCCGACAGCCTCATCCCGAGGAGCGAGCATCTCGAAGGATGGGAAGGAGTACTACAATCCACAACTCGATTGTCCGAGGGAAGCTGGCACTAGCACGACGGCCTTAGGCTATCGCAAGCTCCAGTACATATTTAGGAGTGGGCAGCCGACTCTACGGCTTCGGGGGAGACTGCTGAACGATCAAAGAGCAATATTTCTTTCACGCGGTCGTTGGCTTCCAGATTCAGCAGTTCAGGCCAATCTCGATACAACACGCGAAGACACGCAATCAGGTGAGACACTGCTTCATTCCGCTTATCGTGAAGATCGCTAGGTTTAGGCAGTGCACCTCCGTGAACAACTTTGCTTCTTGCATCGTACAATTTCTTGACTGACTTAGACAATTTGCGGCGATCCTCGATACTCTTCCCTTCAAGTCTCGCAACACAAGTCGCAAGGCCGAGCGCGACTTGGTCTCGCCCGCCAAACAACGCTTCGAGTGCGATAACAGCATCAACAAAGCTGTCATCAGTTCTATCTCGTTCACCCAGACAGCGGAGTGTTCTGCTAATGGCAACCTTGCTTCCTTTGGCGTCTGTCTTGCCAATTCGATCGCACCACTCCGCCAAAGCAGCAAGATCAGCGATTTCGATCATCGTTGGTGCGTTTAGGGATACCCGCCTTGGGCTAAAGCTATAGTCACCTATGATGAACGGATTGAGAATTATCCTGCCCATCAACGAAGTAACACTAGGGGCTTCGCGCGGGATAGCCAAGGATACGCCAAGTGCTACAGCCTCCAGTGCTTTCTCAAAAGGATCAGCCGCCGGGATCGAGTACTTCTTACGAATCTGCTCAAGGTCTTGAAACTGATCCTTCACCACTACCTTTATGTCGGCAGTTGTGATCAGAGCAAAACCCGGAAGGTCCTCTCCGTCGCTTGGTGGCCGAATGGCGGAAGGCAGCACATCTCGCAGACCTGGGGACAAGTAGCTAAGGTGGCCGAGTACTGTTGCAACGCGCTGGCCTTTCGGAAGCGCAACTCCTTCAAACCCAAACAGGGCTGGGACAGTTACAGTGTCCCCTCGTGCAAAGCGCCGCATTGCTTCCAGCACTTGTTCACATTCGGCTGCCATCGCTTCAATGGAGAGATTGTCTTTTACTCTCATCCACGCATAAGCAGTTCTTAGGATATCGACTGGCAATGTATCTAACTGAATAGTGCTCGCGAAGTGTGTGCTCTCTATGTAACCCTTCCTGTCCAAGGTGCCTGATCCCATTGGGAACAGCTTGACTAGTTCATTGTCTGAGAGAACCGCCTCCGAGAAGCGTGTCCGAGCAGGGTGGCCATAAGACATCAGCGTCATGCTACCTGCTGCAGCTTCCCGCGCCCGCATTGGCAGAAGAAAGTACGGGTAGCTGTCGGACAACAATTCGAGCAATGGAACCAGAACAGGATCGGTTGCTGACTGGTTCGTTGGCGAAGAGAATCGTGTCTGAAGCGCTTTTAGCTTTTGGAGAGCCGAAGAAAGCTCACAGTCACTCAGACCATTCAACGCTCTCGTTTGCTTTAGCCACGCCACTACTTTGCTGAGAATGGAAATTGCAGCTAGGCGGTCGGAATCCAGCCTGCGGGTGCCGGCAAGAAACTCAGAGATGTGCTCCTCTGGCAGGGAGAGTAGGCTGGCCGCGAATGGTGTGCCGAGTTCCTTAACTCGGCTCAGATCGTCTGTTGTTGGCGTAGCGGTCCCTTCCATTCGCTTCTCCGGCAGCAATGCAATGATTGCGCGAAAGATTGCACACTATGAGGTATGAAACGAACTTCCCGACAGCAGTTAACTATTTTGACGGGCTTATGGGCGCCAGTTGGATTGGGGCTCGTGTGATCGTCGACTGCACGTTGTTCGTTGTTGCCCATCCTGCGAGACTGCTCATCGGGAGGGCCTCCTCAGAATGAGGACGTTGCTTAAGCGATAAGATGAGGGCGGTGCTGGCCGTTAGTACGAGGTACTTTGCCGCTCACGCGCCGAGGACCGTCACACCAATTCCCTAACCCCTCGACCCGTTCCCGTTGTCCGGCTTGCCGTCGGGGGGTGGGGCAGGGTCGGTGGCGGCCTGTTGCTGGGCCTGCTGCTGCGGCTGTTCCACTTTGCGCGTCGCGGCTGGATCGGAGGGCTGGCGTTCGAGGGAGTCGGCTTCGGCGTCGAGCGTGTTCGCGTAATCGAGGAGTTGCGCGCGGTCGTCGTCGCCGCTGACCGACTGCGCCAGCCGGCGCGCGCGTGCGGCCGCGTCGCGCCGGGCCTTCGCCTCGGCCTCCGCGTGGCGCCGCTCCGTCTCGCGTCCTGGCTCGCGTCCCGCATCGCGTCCCTTCTCACGCATCGGAAACTACACCTTTACTGCTTGTACATCAGTCCAGCCAACGCCGCGGGCGGGCCGAATGTTCCGTCGCATTTTCGTGACCGGCGCGGAGTGCCGTCGGGGTGCCGTCGCGGTTCCGCAATGTCCGTCAAAAAGAGAACGGAACGGGCGCCGTCTGGACTCCGTTTCTTCGTCGCCAGAGCAAAAACCTCCCCCCGAGTGAGAGGCCGGGTGGAAGCCCAAGTGGAAGCCCGGTGGGAGGAAGAGAAAGAGGAAGGAGACGGCTATTGCGAAGAACCAGGGTCTTCGTGGTCGACGACGAAGTGATCATCCTGATGTCGCTGCGCAGCATGCTCGAAGAGCTGGGCTGCGAAGTGTCGGGCACCGCGACGTCGCTCGCCGACGGCCTGCGCCTCGCCGCCACCGTCGAGGCCGACCTCGCGATCGTCGACCTGTCTCTCGCCGGCCGTCGCGCGCTGCCGGTCATCGAGGCGCTGACGCGACGCAACATCCCCGTCGTCGCATCGAGCGGCTACGATCTCACCGGCATGGACGGCATCCAGGTCCACGGCACGCTGCCGAAGCCCTATTCGCTGTCCCAGCTCGAAGCGGCCGTGAAGGCCGTCCTCGACGGCGCCGCCGCCGATCCCTGCCGTTGATCCGCGGCGCTAGTCGGCGAGGTCCCGGATCTGCTGCAGCATCTTCTGGAACTGCGGCGTGGCGGCCTGCTCCTGGTAGAGCGGGACGGTCGCCTCGGCGAAGGAGCGGCGGTCGACGTCGGTTACGATCTCGATGCCGGCCGGCGCGGTGTCCGCGCCCGGGCGCTGCTGGTTCCAGATGCCGCGCATGTACATTTCCGATTCGCGGGCGGCGTCGCGCAGCGCGACCTGTTCGTCGGGCGAAAGCATGTCCCAGGTGCGCCGCGAGAAGATCACGATCCCCGGCGTCATCATGTGCTCGCTGAGGCTGAAGTAGCGGGCGACCTCGTTGTGCCGCGAGGCGAGGAAGGACTGCCAGTTGCTTTCCGCCAGGTCGACCGTGCGTTCCTTCAGGGCGGGATAGATCTGCTCGTAGGGCATCGCCACCGGCCTGGCCCCGAGGCCGCGCACCAGGCGCACCCACGGGCCGGACCGCGGCACGCGCACCGCCAGGCCTTCGAGGTCGGACGCGGCATGGACCGGCCGGACGCCGTAGAAGCAGCGCGGGCCCAGCTCGTAGAAGCAGAGGCCGACCAGCGCGCGGGCGTCGAGCTGCGCCATCAGCATCGCGCCGATCTCGCCGTCGAACACGCGCTGCCGGTGTTCCGGCGAAGTGAAGAGATAGGGCAGCGCCAGCAGGTTCGCCATCGGCACCAGCGAGGCGAGCGACGCCACGTCGACCCGCGCCATGTCGAGCGAGCCGTTGCGCACCTGGCTGATCAGATAGCTCTCGGTGTGCGCGCGCTGGCCGGGCAGCCGTCGGACCCGGTGGCGGCCGTCGGTGCGCATCGCCATCTGCTCGGAGAGCTGGCCCATGGCGGTCACGGTGGGATGGTCGGACGGATAGATGTCGGCGGCGGAGAATTCGCGGGCGCCGGCATGGGCCGGCCAGAACGCGGGGGCGCCGGCGACCAGGGCGGTGGCGAAGCCGGACAGCACGAAGCGTCGCGACGGCGGCGGCCGCGCCTCGGCAGGCCGCAGTGCTTCGCTGTGTCCGGAAGGCCGTCCGGGCCGGCTCTTGTCGAGCTGCATGCAATGCTCCCTCTGTAAGATGCCGCCGGTTCGCGCGGGCACCGGCGGAAATCGCGTCAGGCGCTCGGAGTCCGAACGACGTCAACGCGCGACGGGCCTCTACGCTGCATCGATCTGCTGCGCTTCGATCCACTGCCGGGCGGGGCCCAGCGCCCGGAAGACCCGCATCGGCCGATTGTCCGTGGCGATGTAGCCCAGCAGCCGGGAGAAGGTCTCGCTGTCGCGCTCGGGCAGGACGATGGCGATCGGCCCGGTCCTGCCGAGGGCATGCTGGGCGCGGATGCGCACGCCGATGGCCAGGAGATCCTCCGGCGACAGCGCGGGCGTGCAGCGGCGTGCATCGAGCAGCTTGCGCCAGCTCCAGGCCTCGGCGCCGGTGACGGCATCGAAGTAGGCCATGACTTCGTCGCGCGTCAGGTCGCCGTCGACGGTATGCGTGACGAGGCGTTTACGCGAATCGATATTCCAATGGAGCACAATGCACGGACCTTAGTCCTTGCACCCGACTTGTAAACAATCGCGGCTCCGGCGATTTCGCTCTGTCGAGTGTCGAGGACCTGTTTGCAGTGCATCGCCGGCGTGGAAGCGACGAGCGGTTGTCTTCTCCGGTCTCTCGCGCCGGACGACGAGGTACTCCGAAGGAGCGCAGGCGGGGCACGCGGGAAAAGCGGCTCGCGCATTTGCATCGCCGGCTTCGATGAGGTCCAATGATCTGCGGACTCGCGCAGATAAGCCGAGCCGTGCCGTCGGGCGGGCAGCAGGGAACTGGGATCATGGTAACACCGACGTACCAGGAGCTCGCGAACTCGTCCTTTCTCGACCCGACGAGCAGCCGCGGCGGCGCAGGGCCGTGCCTTTCATTTACCGGGCGGCGGGTGGCCGGTCCGAAGACCATGACCCCTCCGTCGCCGTAAGACGCCGACACCTCCCCATCAGAATGGGGAGGAGGGATCAGAGCGGCGAGGGGAGACGTGACCCCTCTGTCGCGTAAGACGTGACGGCGAAGGAGGCTTCGCCTCCCCATTCAAATGGGGAGGTGCCCCGCAGGGGCGGAGGGGTCATAAGGGGCACGCGCTGCAGTGTCGGGCGGGCGTCGCGAGCAGGGAGTCAAGACCATGGCGTTCACCGAACTGGAGCACTCGTCCTATCTCGATCTGACGAGCTATCGCGGCAACGCGCCGCTGCCGACGCCCACCGGCCTCGACACGTCGTTCTCGTTCAACGTCGCACTGGTGCTGGAGCGGGCCAACGACCCGACGGCGCTGCTCGCCTCCGACTGGGCCTCGCGGCAGGCGCAGCTGGAAACGCTGAAGAGCAACAACACGCTGTGGTCGACCTACGGCGCCGACCTCGCGGCCTACCAGCAGGTGCGCACCGAGCTGACCCACATGGGCTTCTCGCTGTTTCCCGAAGGCAACGACAGCCAATATGTCTCGTCGGCCGAGTCGCGCACCATCTGGCTGACGGTCGACCAGAGCAATTTCGCGACGCTGTTCGGCAGCGTCCTCCACAAGGGCAAGGACGAGCAGGGCAGCGACGTCAGCTTCTGGCTGGACAATCTCAGCCTGCCCGACAACCTGATCTCGCACGGCGTCAAGGGCGTGTTCTTCGACACCGGCTTCCCGCCGGTCCTTGCCGGCGATCCCCGCGTGGCGGGCGTCGAACTGCCCCAGGGCGGGCAGAGCCCCGGCAATTCGCTGCCCCGCGTGGACATGCTCTATCCCAACGAACTCGCCGCCATCTACAACTACCCGTTCAATTCGGACACGACGCGCGACTGGTGGAAGTCGGTCGCGACCGCGACGATCGGGCTGATCGAACCCAATCTGGGCACGGCGGTCCCGGCGCCGCTCCACAAGACCTTCCAGCAACTGGCGGACGAATACAGGGCGAGCATCCCGGACGTCGGCCTCGACACGCACGGCACCTACGTGAACGTGGCGCCCGGCGGTGCGAAGAACGACAACAGCGGCGAACGCTCGCTCGACGTGAGCATCGCCACGGCGGTGAGCCCGACCTCGTCCCTCGTCCTCTATGCCGGGTCGGGCAACACGCAGGGCGCGCGCTCCCTCGTCTTCACGGCCTACCAGGCCGCCGTCTGGGACGAAACCAACAACCCGCACGTCGTCAGCTCGTCGTTCCGCGACTATCCGCACATGGCGCCGGGCTCGCCCTTCGCCTTCGCCTATAACGAACTCTACATCGACGCGGTGCTGCGCAACATCACGATGGTCAATGCCGTGGGCGACGGCGGCTCGGGCGACCAGTTCGGCAACGGCCTGACCAACGTCGATACGATGCACGCCAGCGCCTACAGCATCGTCGCCGGCGGCGCCTCGCTCAGCAGCCAGCAGGCGGCGGCCGACGATCCGACCCTGCAGGCCATCGCGGCGGCGGCGACGGCCGGCAGCCTGCCGGCGATCTGGACTCTGGTCGAAGGCGGCCTGAAGCATCTGCCCTCGACCGATACGCTCGCCACGAACGAGCGGCTGATCGAGACCGTCTGGAACTCATACTTCGTCTACGGAAAGGCCATCACCGACCAGTACAAGAACGGCGGCGGTTTCCTGCAGAACTTCGCCGCCGCGGGCGGCGTCGATCCCAGCCAGCCGCAGCCTTCGTACCAGACCGATTTCGGCCTCCATCTCGCGACGTCCGATCCCTCCGCGCTGACCGGCCGCGGCGTGCCGGACGTGGCGGCGCTCGCCGGCGGCAATACACGCTACGTCGTGACGGGCGCCGACATGTCGGGGACGGGGAGCGGGGCGGGCACCAGCGCCGCCGCGCCGATGTGGGCGGCCCTGGTGGCGCAGTTCGACGCCGTCTTTCGCGACCAGGGCCTGGCGGACCTCGGCTACATGAACGATCTGCTCTACACCGCCGCGGCCATCGCGCCGGCGTCGTTCAACGACGTCACCATCGGCAACAACACCTCTTCGTTCGCTCTGGGCGGGACCTATACGACGCAGCAGGACAGCAACCTCCTCGCCTACGTGACGCCGACCGGCTACGGCTACGAGGCGGGTCCCGGCTACGACATGACCACGGGGCTGGGCACGCCCAACGGCCTGCTGCTGGCGCGTGCGCTGACGGCCATCGCGCACGAGCAGACCTCGTTCGGCAGCGTCCATCATGTCGTGGATGTCGGCGCGTCGGGACATCTCACGACCACGCTTGCGGAAACGCTGCTGGTCCAGACGAGTTCGACGGCCGCCGCCGCGGTCGACGTGATTGCAGGCGGTAGCCTCCAGAGCTTCGACGGCGGCCCGTCGGCGGCCTATGCGTGGACCAGCCTGCTGGCGCAGCAGTCGCTGCAGTCGAACTTCGATCCCGATCTGGTGCGGCTGTTCGACAAGCAGGCGCAGGGCGGGCTGGGCCAGGTCGAGGCCGCGGCAGGCGATGCGCTCGCGGTCTTCGTCGACGGCACGCAGGCCGCGACGCCGCAGGTGAAGCTGACCTCGCCGTTCGGCTTCGTCGACTTCGCGGCCGGAAGCGGCGATACCGGCGTGCGCGTGGCGCGGCCGGTCATGGTCGCCGAAACGGCAGGCGGCGCGAACGACCAGCAGGCCGTGGTCCGCGTGCGCCAGAACGGCGAGGATTCGCTGTCGCTCACTTTCTACCGGGTCGATGATTTCAACGGCAGCATCGGCGGCGTGCATCCCGGCGACGCGGGCTACGCCGCGGCAGCGCAGGGCCGTGCCTATCAGTTCTCGGGCGGCGCGACGTCGCTCGCGGGACCGGGCTACGGCAACTACGCGCAGGCGATGCTGCAGGGCGTCGACGCCGGCGACCTCGTGGCGATGACGCTCACGAACCAGTCGAGCGGCAACACCTACTGGGCCTTCTCGCAGGCCAACGAACAGGTGAACGGACAATCGGTCGGCCATCTCTGGAACTACGGCCTCAACGTCCATGGCTGGGAGGACACGAAAGGCGGCGGCGACCACGACTTCAACGACCTCGTGGTGCAACTCGACTTCACCAGCGCCTCGGGCCACGGCTGGCTGGTCTGACTCTACCTCCTCATTCAGATGGGGAGGTCGAAGAGAAGGAAGATTGTCATCCTGAGCGCAGCGAAGGATCTCATGCCGGTGGCAAGCGACGATGAGGTCCTTCGCTGCGCTCAGGACGACAGAGAAGGTCATCCTCCTCCCCATTCAGATGGGGAGGTGCCTCGTCATACGAGGCGGAGGGGTCGGAGCGGCGAGGGGGCCATGACCCCTCCGCCTGCGCAGACGCAGGCACCTCCCCCGCTGACGGGGGAGGTGCTTCGCCTCCCCATTCAGATGGGGAGGTGCCCCTGTCATCAGGGGCGGAGGGGTCATCAGCGGCGAGGGGCCATGACCCCTCCGCCTGCGCAGACGCAGGCACCTCCCCCGCTGACGGGGGAGGAGCTTCGCCTCTCCATTCAGATGGGGAGGTGCCTCGTCATACGAGGCGGAGGGGTCGGAAGCGGCGAGGGGCCATGACCCCTCCGTCGCCGATGACGGCGACACCTCCCCATTTGAATGGGGAGGTGGCTTGATCTCCTCATGCAAACGGGGAGCGGCGAACAGGGAGTCAAGACCATGGCGTTCACCGAACTGCAGAACTCGTCCTATCTCGATCTGACGAGCTATCGCGGCAACGCCCCGCTGCCGGCCAGCACCGGCTCGAACGGATCGTTCTCGTTCAACGTCGCACTGGTGCTGGAGCGGGCCAACGATCCGGCGGCGCTGCTCGCCTCCGACTGGGCCTCGCGGCAGGCGCAGCTGGAAACGCTGAACAACAACAACACGCTGTGGTCGACCTACGGCGCCGATCCAGCGGCCTACCAGCAGGCGCGCACCGAGCTGACCAATCTCGGCTTCTCGCTGTTTCCCGAAGGCACCGCCACGCAATATGTCTCGTCGGCCGAGTCGCGCACGATCTGGCTGAAGGTCGACGAGACCAATTTCGCAACGCTGTTCGGGACCGACCTGCTCCCCGGCATCGACCAGTCGGCTCAGCCCGTCACCTTCTGGAACGGCAATCTCAGCCTGCCCGACACGGTGAAGGCGCTGGGTGTCCAGGGCGTGATGTTCGACACGAGCATGTTCATTTCGCTGCTGGCCGATCCCGGCACCGGGACGGCCGTCGAACTGGCGCAGGGGCCGCTCAGTCCCGGCAATTCCGGCCCGGGCGGGAACAAGCTCTTTCCCAACGAGATCGCCGCGCTCTACGATTTTCCCTTCAACTCAGCCACGACGCCCGGTCTGTGGCAGACGGTGAAGACCCCGACGATCGGTCTGCTCGAACCCAACCTGGGCACGAACCTGCCGGGCGGCGGCTCCACGCTCTTCGAGACGCGGGCGGACGAGTACAGGACGAAGGCCGGCGTCACGACGAAGGGCACCTATGTCGACGTGTCGCCCGGCGGCGCCCCGCAGACCATCAGCGCCGAACGCACGCTCGACGTGGGCGTCGCTACGACGGCGAGCCCGACCTCGACCCTCGTCCTCTATGCCGGGTCGGGCAATGCGTCCAACGCGAGCGGCATTCCCTTCACCGCCTACCAGGCCGCCTTCTGGGACGAGGTGAACAAGCCAGCGGTGGTCAGCTCGTCCTTCCGCGACTATCCCCACATCGCGCCAGGCTCGCCCTTCGACTTCGCCTACCGCGAACTCTTCGTCGATGCAGCGCTGCGCAACATCACGATGGTCAACGCGGTCGGCGACGGCGGCTCGGGCGACCAGTATGCCAACGGCCTGACGAACGTCGATACGATGCACGCCAGCCCTTACACGCTCGTCACCGGCGGCACGTCGCTCAGCAGCCTGCCCATCGCGGCCGAGGACCCGACGCTGGTCGTCGCGGCGCTGCTGGCGATGCAAGGCAACCTGCCAACGCTCTGGAACCTGGTCGCGAGCGGTCTGACGAACCTGCCGTCCGCCGCCAATCCCGACGCGACCTTGCGGCTGATCGAAACCGTCTGGAACGACAACTACCTGGTCGACAACAGGATCATCGACCAGGGCGGCGATCGCGGCGGGTTCCTCAACAATTCCCTCGCCGCGGGTGGCGTCGATCCCAGCCAGCCACAGCCGTCGTACCAGACCGATTTCGGCCTCCATCTCACGACGTCCGATCCCTCCGCGCTGACCGGCCGCGGCGTGCCGGACGTGGCCGGAGCGTCGGGCGGCAACCTCAATTACACGGTGCCGGGAGACGACATGAAGGGGCTGCGGGGCGGCAGCGGCACCAGCGCCGTGGCGCCGCTCTGGTCGGCGCTCACGGCGCAGTTCGACGCCATCTTCGCCGATCAGGGCCTGCCGAACCTCGGCTACATGAACGATCTCCTCTACATGGCCGCGGCCATCGCGCCGGCCTCGTTCAACGACATCGTGCTCGGCAACAATACCTCCTCGTTCGTCCTGGGCGGGGGCTTCGTGACGCCGCCGGCCGGCAACGGCCCGGCGACGGTTCACGTGACGCCGACCGGCTACGGCTACGAGGCGGGTCCCGGCTACGACATGACGACGGGGCTGGGCACGCCCAACGGCCTGCTGCTGGCGCGCGCGCTCACGGCCATCGCGCACGAGCAGGTGTCGTTCGACGGCGTTGCCCACGTCGTGAATGTCGCTCCTTCCGGCGACTACTCGGTCGGATCGTCGGAAACGCTGCTGATCCAGACGAGTGCGACGGCCGCCGGCACGGTCGACGTGATCGCCGGGCCCAGCCTCCAGAGCTTCGACAGCGGCCCGTCGGCGGCCTATGCGTGGACGAGCCTGCTGGCGCAGCAGTCGCTGCAGCCGGACTTCGATCCCAACCTGGTGCGGCTGTTCGACAAGCAGGCGCAGGGCACGCTCGGCCAGGTGCAGGCCGCGGCAGGCGATGCGCTCGCGGTCTTCGTCGACGGCACGGAAGCCGCCGCGCCGCAGGTGACGCTGACCTCGCCGTTCGGCTTCGTCGACTTCGCGGCCGGAAGCGGCACAGGAAGCGGCGATACCGGCGTGCGCGTGGCGCGGCCGGTGGCGGTGGCGGAAACGGCGGGCGGCGCGAACGACCAGCAGGCGGTGGTCCGCGTGCGCCAGAACGGCGAGGATTCCCTGTCGCTCACCTTCTACAAGGTCGACGGCTTCAACGGCAGCATCGGCGGACTCAATCCCGGCGATGCGGGCTATGCCGCGGCCGCGCAGGGCCGTGCCTATCAGGTCGTGAGCGGCAGCACGACGGGCACGTCGCTGTCGGGGCCGGGCTACGGCAACTACACGCAGGCGATGCTGCAGGGCGTCGATGCCGGCGACTTCGTGGCGATGTCGCTGACGAATCAATCGAGCGGCGCGACCTACTGGGCCTTCTCGCAAGCCAACGAGTCAGTGAACGGACAATCCGTCGCCCACCTCTGGAACTACGGCCTCAACACCTGGGGCTGGGAGGACACGAAGGGCGGCGGCGACCACGACTTCAACGATCTCGTGGTGCAGCTCGACTTCACGAGTGCGTCGGGCCACGGCTGGCTCGTCTGACGCCTCCCCATTCAGATGGGGAGGTGCCCCGAAGGGGCGGAGGGGGCATCAGCGGCGAGGGGCCATGATCCCTCCGCCTGCGCAGACGCAGGCACCCTGCCGCTAAGGCCTCCCGGCCTTAGCGGCGACCCGCTGACGGGGGAGGAGCTTCGCCTCCCCATTCAGATGGGGAGGTGCCGCGTCATACGCGGCGGAGGGGTCAGAAGCGCAACAGCCTCACCCGCGCCGCGCCTTGTCGATCGCGGCGACGTCGATCTTCTTCATGGTCATCATCGCGTCGAAGGCGCGGCGGGCTTCGTCGCCGCCGGCGGCCATCGCTTCGGTCAGGGTGCGCGGCGTAATCTGCCAGGAGACGCCCCACCTGTCCTTGCACCAGCCGCACATGTTCTCCTGGCCGCCGTTGCCGACGATGGCGTTCCAGTAGCGGTCGGTCTCGGCCTGGTCGTCGGTGGCGATCTGGAAGGAGAAGGCTTCGCTCTGCTTGAACGCCGTGCCGCCGTTCAGGCCGATGCAGGCGACGCCCGCCACGGTGAAGTCGACCGTCAGCACGTCGCCCTTCTTGCCGGAGGGGTAGTCGGCGGGCGCGCGATGCACGGCATGCACCTTACTGTCGGGAAAGGTCTCGGCGTAGAAGCGGGCGGCGGCTTCGGCGTCCTTGTCGTACCAGAGGCAGATCGTGTTCTTGGCCATCGCGTGTCCTTCCTCGCTGTCTCTCTTGGTTGAATGTCCACCCACCGCCTGAGTTGGGGAGCCCGGCGCCGTTCCACCACCCCTGAAATGCGGCGGCTCCCTGACCCCTCCGTCGTCGTAGGACGACGCCACCTCCCCATCTGAATGGGGAGGAGGTTCTTCGCCCTGTCATCGGCGGCGGCTCCATGACCCCTTCGTCGTCGTAGGACGACGCCACCTCGCCATTTGAATGGGGAGGAAGGGGCGGGCTTCGAAGCCGGTATTCTCTTGCGGCGTCCGCGACGGTACTAGGAGAGGGCAGGTTGTGGCCAGGAGTGTCGTCCCGTGACCATCAGCTACGTCGAAATCGCCAATTCCAGCTATCTCGATTTCTCCGGCTATCGCATCACTGCCGAGACGACCGTGCCGGCGGCCTACGGCTTCCGCGGCGAGCAGCGCATTCCCGCGGGCGAGGCGTTCTATACGAACATCGCCCTCGTGCTGCCGCGCGCCACCGATCCGGCGGGCCTGCTCGGCGGCACCTGGGGCGAGCGCCAGCAGGCGTTGCAGCAGCTCGACAACGACAGCGCGCTGTGGAGCACCTACGGCGCCGATCCGGCGCTGTTCGACCACACGGTCGCCTATCTGAAGGACACGCTCGGCCTCACCATCCTCGACGCGGCCAACAGCAACTACGTGACGTCGGCGGAGTCGCGCACCGTCTGGGTGCAGGTTGCCACGTCCGCCCAGTTCGAGACGCTGTTCGGCACCACGCAGATGGAGGCGACCAACGGCGACCTCTGCGGCTACTGGAACGGCAACCTCTCGCTGCCGCAGGAGCTGACGGTGGCGGGCCTGTGGATCGACACCTCGGTCAGCCCGGCGGGATCGAACCACGTGCCCGGCGTGTCCGTCACCCTGCCGCAGGGCCTGCAGAGCCAGGGCAACGGCGCACCCTACGCCAAGACCCCGACCATCGCCGCGCAGGATCTCGGCAGCGACTACGGCTACGCCTATCCGCTCGACGGCGCGTCGGTGCAGACCAAGACCATCGGCCTGATCGAACCGGGCATCGGCTCGGCGCTGGCGGGCGATCCCTCCGGCTCCGACTTCCAGGCGCGGCTGGAGAAGTTCGTGGCGGCGACCGGGCAGACCGGCACCGGCACGGTCTATGTCCAGGGCGCGAGCGGGCAGGCGCCCACCGTCTACGGCGAACGCGCGCTCGACGTCAGCGTCGCGGCCGCCGTCAATCCCAACAGCGACCTCGTGCTGTTCGTCGGCTCGGGCGTGAAGAGCAACGGCGCGCAGGCCTCGACCTACACGGCGATCCAGAGCACGGTCTTTCCCGGCACCGGCATTCCCAAGGTCTCGGCCTGGTCGGACTCCTTCGGCGATGCGCAGAGCATGTCGCCGGACTCGCCCTTCTATCGCGCCTACTGGGAACTCTACGTCGACACGGTACTGAACAACCAGACCGCGGTGACGGCGCTGGGCGACGGCGGGTCGAGCCAGCTCATCGGCAACGGCCTCACCAACCTCGAATACAATTGTACGCAGCCCTACAGTCTTCTCGTCAGCGGCACCTCGATGTCGACCCTGGGCACGGCCCAGCTCGATCCGACATTGAGCTATGTCGTGACGCCGGCGCTGGCGGGCGACAAGGCGACGATCTGGCAGCTCGTGATCGGCGGGCTGACGACGATGCCGTCCAGCCTGTCGGGCTCGCAGTTCTTCGTCGAGACGGTGTGGAACGACTATATCGTCGACGGCACCGTCATCACCGGCACCGAGCCGCTCTATGGCGGCTACATGCAGAACGGCACGTCGAGCGGCGGCGTCGATCCGACCCAGCCGGTGCCCTCGTATCAGAGAGCCTACGGGCTCCTGCCCACGGCCGGCGATCCGCTGGCAGAGACCGGCCGCGGCGCGCCCGACGTGTCGATCCTGGCCGGCGGCAATGCGGCCTACCAGTTCGCGAACGTCAACTTCACCGAGTACGGCTGGTCGGGCTACGGCACCAGCGCCGCCGCGCCGATGTGGGCCTCGCTGATCGTGCAGATCGACACGATCTTTGCCGACCAGGGCCTGCCCGATCTCGGCTATGCCCACGACCTGCTCTACATGGCCTCGGCCCTCGCGCCGGCCTCGTTCAACGACGTGACCATCGGCAACAACATCTCGTCCTTCGCCTTCGGCGGCTCGACCTACACGACCAAGAGCTACGGCGGCGACATGGTGAACGTGATCCCGACCGGCTTCGGCTATTACGCGGGGCCGGGCTACGATCTCGTCACCGGGCTGGGCTCGCCCAACGCCACGGTGCTGGCGCGGACCTTGAGCGCCGCCGCGCATGCGCAGACGTATTTCGCGGACGAGCCCGCCGTGGTGGACGGCAGCCTGGCCGGCGGCTGGACCAGCGGCGCCGCGCAGAGCCTGCTGTTCCAGACCATGGCCGGCAGCCACGTCGATGTCGGCGTGACGCTGGGCGGCGGCGGCTTCGACTATGCGAGCGGCGCCTCGGCCACCTATGCCTGGACCAGCCGCCTCGCGCTGCAGTCGCTCAATCCGGATTTCGATCCCAACCTCGTGACCCTGTTCGACAAGCAGGCGCAGGGCACGGCGATGCAGCACCATGTGGGTGCGGGCGAGTCGCTGGGCGTGTCCATCGACGGCGTGGCGGCGCAGGCGATCCAGGCGGGCCTGACCAGTTCGTTCGGCTTCGCGGATTTCGTCGGCAGCGACGGCGCGGTGCGCGTGGCGCGGCCGGTGGCGGTCGCGGAGACGGCAGGCGGTGCCGACAACCAGCAGGCGGTGGTCCGCGTGCGCCAGAACGGCGAGGATTCCCTGTCGCTCACCTTCTACAAGGTCGACGATCTTTCGGGCAGCATCGGCGGCGTGCAGCCCGGCGAGGCGGGCTATGCCGCGGCGGCGCAGGGCCGCGCCTATCAGGTCGCGACCGGCAGCACGACGGGCACGTCGCTCGCGGGGCCGGGCTACGGCAACTATGCGCAGGCGATGCTGCAGGGCGTCGATGCCGGCGACTTCGTGGCGATGTCGCTGACCAACCAGTCGAGCGGCAACACCTTCTGGGCTTTCTCGCAGGCCAACGAGCAGGTCGGCGGCCAGCCGGTCGGCCACCTCTGGAACTACGGCCTCAACGTCTGGGGCTGGGAGGACACGAAGGGCGGCGGCGACCACGACTTCAACGACCTCGTGGTGCAGCTCGACTTCACGAGTGCGTCGGGCCACGGCTGGCTCGTCTGAATCCTCCTCCCCATTCAGATGGGGAGGTGCCCCTGTCATCAGGGGCGGAGGGGTCATCAGCGGCGAGGGGACACGACCCCTCCGCCGCGTATGACGCGGCACACCTCCCCCGCTGACGGGGGAGGCGAACGACCTCCCCATTCAGATGGGGAGGTGTCAGCGTCTTACGCTGACGGAGGGGTCGGAGCGGTCGGCTGCATCCCGGGAAAGCGTGGGAGCAGGGTCGAGACGGTGGGAGTCCGAAACATGCTCCCCTGTGGCGCTCTCCCGGGATGAAGCCTTGTTCGACGCTAATTGAAGTTCGAAATCCCGCCATCACCCATATGAAGGATGGAGCCGCGCGGCGAACCGTTCGCTATCAAACCTCGGCATAGAGCTCCACGACATTGCCCTCGGGATCGCGGAAGAAGAGGGCGCGGTGGTGGAAGGCGGGGATGTCGCGCGGCGGGCTCAGGATCTCGACACCCTTGGCCTTGAGCGTCTCGTGGCAACCGTCGAGCAGATGCGGGGCGACGCGGAAGGCAAGCTGCAGTGCGGCCGTGCCTGCGGGCAGCGGGCCGTCGTCCCAGGCCAGGCCGGGGCCGCGCGGCTTCAGCGCCAGCACCGCGGCGCCCACCCGGAATTCCACCCAGCGCTCGCCGTCGCGCGCCAGCGCGAAGCCCATGACGTCGCGATAGAACGCCCTGGTTTCCGGCAGCTTCGCGCAGAGCAGGACCGTGTAGTCGAGGGTGCGGATGTCGCCCAGGGTCATGAAGGTCGCCTCGCCGGAAAGTCGATCTCTTCTTATACCCTCTTGACCCGGCCCCCGGGGACGCCTCGATAGGCAGAGCGGTCGGCCAACGCAAGGTGATCCGTGAACTCTTCTTCTTCTTCTTCTCCTCCTTCTTCTTCCGCCGGTCCGTTCCTCAATCCGTCCGAGGCCGCGCGCCGGCTCGGCGTTTCGGTCAAGGCGCTGCGGCTGTGGGAGCAGCGCGGGCTGGTCGCGCCGGTCCGCACCGCCGCGGGCTGGCGGGCCTATGGGAGGGCGGAGATGGCGCGCGCGGCCGAGGTCGCGGCCTTGAGAGGGCTGGGTCTCGGGCTCGCCGCGATCGCGCGCGTGCTGGGCGGCGATGCCGGGGCGCTGGAGCCCGCGCTGGCGGCGCATCAGGCGGCGCTTGAAGCGCGCGGCCGCGAGCTTGCCGGCACGGTGGCGAAGGTGCGGGCGTTGCGCGCCGATCTCGCGCGCGGCAAGGCGCCCGACGCGGGTGAGCTGGTGCGCCTGCTGCGGCCCGCCGCGGAAACGATGGAGGTCGCCTTCGATCTGCCCTGGCCGTGGGGCGGCGAGCGGTTCGAGCTGGGCGGGCTGCGCGCGCTCACCTTCATCGTGGGCCCGCTGGGCAGCGGCAAGACGCGGCTGGCGATGCGGCTTGCGGAGGCCTTGCCCGATGCTTCCTTCCTCGGCCTCGACCGCGCGGCCGATGGCGGTGCGGCGGCACGCGCGCGGCTCGATGCCGATCCGGCATTGAAGGCGCGGGTCGACCGGGCGATGGCGTGGCTGGCCGAGGAGGGCGCCCCGCCCTCGACCTCGCCGTCGGACGCGCTGACGGCGCTGCTCGCATCGCTCGAAGCGGAGACGCCGGCGGCGCTGGTGATCGACCTGGTGGAGCAGGGGCTCGACCAGGCGACGCAGGAAGCGCTGAGCGCATACTTGCGGCGGCGTGCCTCGCGGGAGCGCCCGCTGTTCGCGATGACGCGCTCCACGTCGATCCTCGATCTCGCCGACGTCGGTGCCGACGGGAGGAATGCCGACGTGAGGAATGCCGACGTAGCGATCCTCTTCTGTCCGGCGAACCACAGCCCGCCGACGCTGGTCTCGCCCTATCCCGGCGCGCCCGGCTACGAAGCCGTCGCCACCTGCCTCGCCCCGCCCGACGTCCGCGCCCGCACCGAAGGCGTCATCGCCTGGCGCCCGGCGGTCTAAGCCTCCCCATTCAAATGGGGAGGTGCCCCTGTAATCAGGGGCGGAGGGGTCGAGGCGAAGGGAAAGGCATGACCCCTCCGCCTCGTAAGACGAGGCACCTCCCCCGCTGACGGGGGAGGAATCATGACCTCCCCATTCGAATGGGGAGGTGTCGCCGTCTTACGGCGACGGAGGGGTCAAGCGCCGCATATGACCCCTCCGCCTCGTAAGACGCGGCACCCTGCCGCTAAGGCCTAGAGGCCTTAGCGGCGACCCGTTGACGGGGGAGGTGGATGACGGGGCAGGCGACCCGCCGGTCAAAGTCTCACTGTCATCCTGAGCGCAGCGAAGGATCTTATGGCAGTTGCCTCATCGATAGGAGGCGGCGATGAGGTCCTTCGCTTACGCTCAGGACGACAAGAAAAGCGCTACTTCTTCCCGCGCTTCGGACGCCGCACGGCGCGGACCTTCGCGCCGTTGCCGTCGCCGCAGTAGAAGCGGTCGGCGCCGTCGGACTCCAGGCCCGACACGCCGACGCCCGCCGGCATGTCGAGCTGTTCCAAAGTCTCGCCGGTCCTGGGATCGATGCGGCGGATGTCGCTCTGGTCGGCTTCCCAGGTCGCGTGCCACAGCTCGCCGTCGACCCAGGTGACGCCGGTCACGAAGCGGTTGGACTGGATGGTGCGCAGGATCTTGCCGGTCTCGGGATCGATCTGGTGGATCTTGCGCTCGCGATACTGCCCGACCCACAGCGCGCCCTCGGCCCAGGCCATGCCTGAGTCGCCGCCGTCGCCTGGCGCGGGAATGGTGGCCAGCACGCGGCCGGTCGCGGGGTCGATCTTGTGGATCTGCTTCTCGGCGATCTGGAACAGATGCCGGCCGTCGAAGGCCGTGCCGGCGTGAGCGGCGACGTCGATCGTGCGCGCGACCTTGCCGCTCGCGGGATCGAACGCATTCAGTCTTTCGCCCGAGGCGAACCAGACGCTGCTGCCGTCGAAGGAGACGCCCGCCACCTGGTCGACGCCGGGGAAGGGGCCGTATTCCTGAACGATCTCTGCGGCCTGCGGTTTCATGTGACTGTCCTCGCGATGGGGTGCGGTGGGGAGGGTTGCGATGACCCTTACCTAGCCACCGGGCAGCGGCGCCGGGAGTAACAAGGTCGTCGTGAAACCCGGCGCGGGCGGCGTCATCCAGCGCAGCGACCGTCCGCGGCCGAACGACTGGACCTTGCCCGCCGCCGCCAGCGCATCGAGCGCGCGCTGCACGGTACGCTGGCTGGCGCCGAGCGCAACGGCCAGCGCCGAACTCGACCAGGACTCGCCGTCGGCCAGGAGCGCCAGCACCTCGCCATGCGCCTCGTCCCGACCTTCGGCGGCCGGCCGCGCCAGCACGACGATCTTGCGGCCATCGAATGGTTCGAGGGCAAAGCCGCGCTCCGTCGCGTTCACTTCGCCAAGCGGCCGCAGCTCGGCGCGCAGCCGGCCGATCTCGACGCGCAGGCGTGCGCGGTGCGATTCGTCGGCGCTGCGGGCGCGGAAGGCTCTGGCGACCAGCACCTCGCGCGAGGCATCGCCCGGCCAGGCTTCGGCGAGCGCACGCGCCAGCGCGAACAGCACCGGCCGCGTCGCAAGCGAGACCACCTTGTTACCGGCGCGCACCACATGGCGGCAGGCATCGACCACCAGCGCGTCCGACGCCAGCAGTGCTTCGACCTCTTCCAGGCGCAGCGGACGTTCGCTTCCCCGTTCGATCAGCCGCGCCGCGGGCGTGTCGAGAACCTGCGCCGCGCTTTCGACCTCGGCCGACAAAGCGGGGATGCGCGCCTCGCGGGCGGCCTCGCGCGCCCGGACGATGGCCTCGCGTGCGGCCTTGGTGGAGAGGCGGCGCATGGCGATGCCCGCGGCCACCAGCTCGTGCACGGTGCGCGAGGCCGGCGGCAGCGGCGCGGGATCGATGCCGCCCAGCCGGCGCCCGGCCTCGTCGAGCCTGCCGATCAGCAGCAGGCGGCGGATGGCGAGATAGCGCGCCTGCGCGGCGTTCACTTTGTCGCCGTGCGCGTCGAGGGTCGCGCAGGCGGCATCGAGCGCCTTCTCCGGCCAGCCGAGATCGCGCGAGACCAGCGCCACTTCGGCCTCCGCCACGACGCACCGCGCGCGGGCCATCGCTTCCTTCGGACCGAAGGCGCGGGCGGCGCTGCGCAGCAAGGCCCTGGCGCGCGCGAAGTCGCCGAGCTGGGCCATGGCGATGCCGCGCAATGCCAGCGCCGGCGCATCCTCGCGCAACGCCACGCGATTGAGCGCGCCCAGCGGATCGCCCGCCGCCAGCGCGCGCGCCGCGGCGGTAATCAGCGAGTCCACGAGACCTGCATCCGGAAGCCCGACACGATTGTCACTCTCGTCCGTTGTCCCCTGCGCCTAGAGTCCCTGGGTCCCCTCAACAAACAGGAGCAGGCCATGCGCAATCAAGTCGTTTCGCACGAGGACTGGCTCAGGGCCCGCCTCGACCTGCTGGCCGCCGAAAAGGAATTCACCCGCCAGCGCGATGCGCTCAGCCGCCGCCGCCGGCAGATGCCGTGGGAGAGGGTCGAGAAGGATTACCGCTTCGAGGGGCCGAACGGCACGCTCTCGCTGGCCGATCTCTTCGAGGGCCGCTCGCAGCTCGTCGTCTACCATTTCATGTTCGCGCCGGAATGGGACGAAGGCTGCAAGTCGTGCTCCTTCTGGGCCGACACGTTCGATGGCATACCGATCCATCTCGCCCATCGCGACGTGTCGTTCACCGCAATCTCGCGCGCCCCGTTCGCCAGGCTCGACGCCTATCGCCGCCGCCTGGGCTGGAGCTTCCCCTGGGTCTCCTCGAACGGCAGCGACTTCAACTACGACTATCACGTCTCGTTCACGCCGGCCGAGGTCGCCGCCGGCAAGGGCTACTACAACTACGAGATCCAGCCGGACACCGGCAGCGACCAGCCGGGCATCAGCGTCTTCGCGAAAGACGACGCGGGCACGGTGTTCCACACCTATTCCTGCTACACCCGCGGCATCGACATGGTGAACGGCGCTTACCAGTTCCTCGACCTGGTGCCGAAGGGCCGCGACGAGGATGCCCTGAAGTTCACGATGTCGTGGGTGCGTCGCAACGATCAGTACTGAGGGGCGAGCGGTAGACGACGACTTTCTCGCCGCGCCAGATCGTGCCGCGCTCGAACGTGTAGTCCGACTTCTCCAGCACGCGGCGCGAGGCGGCGTTTTCGACGGAGACGAGGCCGACCAGCGACGGCAGCGCGAGCTGCGTCAGCCCGTAGGCGGTCAACGCGGGCGCGATCTCGCTGGCCAGCCCCCGGCCCCAGAGCGCGCGCTTGAACGTGTAGGCGATCTCGACGTCTTCCCTGTCGTCCACGACGACCCGCCGCAGGCCCGCGCGCCCGGCGAACTCGCCCGCCGTCGTCTTCAGCACCCACAGGCCGAAGCCGTGCTCCTTCCAATGAGCGATGCTGGCCGCGAGATAGTCCTTCGTCGCCTCGGGCGAGCGCACGCCGCCGAGATGGCGGGACACGTCGGGATCGAGATGCAGCGCGACCAGATCCGCGAGGTGATCCTCGTGCAGCCGCTCGCCGATCAGCCGCGCGGTCCCGAACGATGCGGCGTTCATCTGCGCAGCTCCGCGTCGAGCGCGCTCAGGAGTTGGGCGAAGCGGCTGCGTCCGCGACGCGGCGAGGGGAAGCGGTGCAGCACGCGGCGCACCGTTGGAGAGGCGAAGCTTGCGGCCCAACCGAGGTGTTCGCGGCCCACGCTGGTGTCGTTTCCCACGTCGAGTTCGAGGGCAAGCGCTTGATGAACCGCTGCGCCGAGAACGTGTTTGACCTGATGTGGGGTGGCCAGCGGATGGAGGAATGCTGCCGCGGCCGCGTGACTGGCGGCCTGCGCGGCGTTGGCGGCGGGAGCCTCTTCGACTTCGCGAGCGGCCGTGTAGGCCGACCACGCCGCCTTGCGCAAGGCGGCCGTGCGCTTCTTTCCGGCGGCAAAGGCTTCCGCCGCGACGATGGCGTCGTGCGGGCGGGGATCGTCCGGACGGGCCGCCTCGAAGACCGGCAGCGCCCGGCGCGCGCAGGAAGCGGCGTAGTGCGCGACCTGTCTCAGCTCGTCCTCTTCGAGGTGCATGCGGTCTGGTATCACGCCGCCGCCAGCCGACGCCATCGCTGCCCGATCCAATCCCGACACACTTGTCACTCCCGCCCCCGGCGGCGCAGTCCCAATCTCTGCTCCATCGAAACTGCAACGGAGCGAGAGCAATGACGACGATGCACAGGACCGGGACGCGCGAGGAGTGGCTGGCGGCACGGCTGAAGCTGCTCGAAGCGGAGAAGGCGCATACGCGGCAGGGCGATGCGCTGGCCAGGCAGCGGCAGGCGCTGCCGTGGGTGCGGGTGGAGAAGGATTATCTGTTCGAGACGGAGCAGGGACCGGCCGCGCTGGAAGACCTTTTCGGGGGCGCTCGCAGCTCCTGGTCTATCACTTCATGTTCGGGCCGGACTACACGGTGGGCTGTCCGTCCTGCTCGTCGATCGCCGACGGCTTCAACGGCATCGTCGTGCATCTCGAAAACCACGACGTGGCCTTCTCCGCCGTGTCGCGGGCGGCGTTGCCCAAGCTGCTGGCCTTCCGCAAGCGCATGGGCTGGAGCTTCCCCTGGGCCTCGTCGCTGGGCGGCGCGTTCAACTTCGACTTCAACGTCTCGTTCACCGAGCAGCAGCAGCGCGACGGGACGATCGACTACAATTTCGAGCGGGACGGCCATTCGATGGATGCGGGCGGGCCGCCGCTGGCCGTCGTGCAGACCGCCGCCCAGACCGGCGCCGACGTGCCGACCTTCGCGCGCGACCGGCCGGGCCTCAGCGCCTTCGTGCGCGAGGGCGGCGCGATCTATCACACCTATTCGAGCTACGCGCGCGGCATGGATGCGATCTGGGGCATGTACCCGTGGCTCGACCGCGCGCCCAGGGGCCGCAACGAGCCGGGCGGCAGCGTGTGGTGGCGCCACCACGACAAGTACGAAAGGGCCTGAGCGATGGCCAACTGGCTCGGCCTCGCGGCCGCACCGACCTTTGCCGCGATGGCGCTGCTGACGGCGGCATCCGGCGGCGACTCGATGGGCGCGCTCTGCACCTCGCAAGGGGGGCAGGGCGTGTCGCCCTTCGGCGGCATGGTGTGGATGTACGTGCTGATGAGCGTCTTCCATGCGGCGCCGTGGCTCCGCCTGCTTCGGCGTCGAACGACGGGAGGAACGACATGAGCAGGCCCTGTACCGGCGGCTGCGCCTGCGGTGCGGTCCGCTACGGGATCCCCGGCGAGCCGCTGGCGAGGGCGGACTGCCAGTGCCGCGACTGCCAGAGGAAGAGTGGCACCGGCCACGGCTCCTGTCGCTCTCACAATTTGTCGGTGCCGGCCTTCTTCGCCTTCTCGGCCAGCCCTTCGACGAGCTTGAGGAGCGGCCCGTCGACATAGGAGAGCTCCAGCGTATTGCCCGGTCCGGTGTCGGAGACTTCGATCATGAAGATTGCGCTCTTGTCGTTCCCCCAGTCGAGCACGCGCACGTCCCGCTTGCCTTTGACCGCAGGCAGTTTGTCGTCTGACTTGGCTTCGCCGTACTTGCGGAGAAGGGCGAGGAGCATCTCCTGGAAATTGCCGGTGTTCGACGAGACGGAAATATTGAAGAGACGTTCCGAGGTCGCCGGCGTGTCCGACTTGGGCGTGAAGAAGAGGCGTACCGTGGCGTCGTGGCCGGCGACGTCCATCGCGGCGTCCCGTATCCGGTACTTGCCGAGGACATGGAAGCTGCAGACCTTCATGCCGGCCGCCGCGTGGGGCCTGTCGAAGGGTTCGAGGTCGAAGTCCAGTTCCGCGCCCAGCTCGTCGCCGGTGCAGACCAGTTCGACCTTGCCCGCGGGCTTGTCGGGATGGCCGAGCTTGCGGACCTCGGCCAGCGTCATGCCGAGATTGATCCCGCGCAGGCCGAGCGGATTGGGCAGGTCTTTCGCGAAAGACGGCGCCGCGATCGGTGCCCCGGCCAGCGTTCCCACGAGCGCCGCCAGCAGCGCCATCGGCAATATCCTTTTACGCATCTTTTCCTTCGACCCTCATTGCGGCTTCTGTTCGCCGGATCCGGCCTTGTCCCCGGCCGGAGGTTCGGCCTTCTGGCTCAATGCCTTGTCGAGATAGACGACGCTCGACGATTGCGACGGCTCGTCGCCGATGAGCAGCGACACGCGCGCGTTCTGCCACAGCCGGTAGTTTCCGAGGCGGACGTTGGCCTGGCCGAACTGGGCGGTATAGGCCCTGACGAGCCCCTCGTAATGGGCCGGCCCGGCCTTCGCCACGATGAGGTAGAGCCGTTCGGAGGTCGCCGGATCGTCGGACTTCGGCGTCACGAGGAACGTCACTTCGGCATCCCGGCCGCCCACCTCCAGCATCGTCCAGCGCCGGGTCCCGGCGGCGACGGCGAAGAAGCGGCATCCCTTGACGCCGACCCTGCGCAGCCCTTCCCCCGGCAGCAGCTCGATCTCCTCGGCGTCCGACAGCGCGTCGCCGGAGCAGGCCAGGCTGGCCCTGGTCGCGGCCGGACCGGGAAACTTCTGCCCGCGAACCTCGGCCAGCGTCATGCCGAGGTTGAAGCCGTGCAGCCCGAGCGGGTCGGGGAGGTTCCGGCTCTGGGCGTGCGCGGTCGTGGCGCCGGCCAGCGACAGCACGGCCAGCACCAGCGGCAGAACGAATCCCGGCATGTTTCCTCTGGGCATTGTTCTCCATCGACCGCCCGCCGGGGTCGCCGGCAGGCGGTAGAATATCGATCCGTATAATCGTGTAAAGGTTGCCCCCGGCAGGAACGGGCCGGGAGACGGCCTCAGATCTTCTTCGCCCAGTCGCGCAGGACGTATTTCTGGACCTTGCCGGTCGAGGTCATCGGCAGGTCGCGGAAGACGACGTGGCGCGGGCACTTGAAGCTCGCGAGGTTGGCGCGGCAGTGGGCGACGATCTCCTCGGCCGCCGCCTTGGCGCCGGGCTTCAGCACCACGAAGGCGCAGGGCGTCTCGCCCCATTTCTCGTCGGGCTTGGCCACGACCGCCACGTTGGCGACGGCGGGGTGGGTCATGATTACGCCCTCGACCTCGATGGTCGAGATGTTCTCGCCGCCCGAGATGATGATGTCCTTCGAGCGGTCGCGCAGCTCGATATAGCCGTCCTCGTGGCGCACGCCGAGATCGCCGGTATGGAACCAGCCGTGCGCGAAGGCTTCGCGCGTCGCGGCCGGGTTCTTGAGATAGCCCTTCATGGTGAGATTGCCGCGGAACATCACCTCGCCCATGGTCGTGCCGTCGCGCGGCACCTCCTTCATGGTCGCGGGGTCCATTACCGCCACGCCGTCCTGCGCGGTGTAGCGCACGCCCTGGCGGGCCTTGAGCGCGGCGCGCTCGGCGGCCGGGCGGACGTTCCATTCCTCGTGCCAGGAGCAGATCGTCGACGGGCCGTAGACTTCGGTGAGCCCGTAGACGTGGGTGACGCGGAAGTTCTCCTTCTCCAGCGCCTCCAGCACGGCGGCAGGCGGCGGGGCGGCCGCGGTCATGAACTCGACCTTGCGCTTGAGCGGCCGGCGCTCGCCCGGCCCGGCGCCGATGATGAACTGCATGATGATCGGCGCGCCGCACATGTGGCTGACATCGTGGTCGGCCAGCGCATCGAAGATCGGCTTGGCCGCGGCGCGGCGCAGGCAGACGCTGGTGCCGCCGACCAGTGCCAGCGTCCACGGGAAGCACCAGCCGTTGCAGTGGAACATCGGCAGGGTCCAGAGATAGACCGGATGCAGGCCGGTCGGCCATTGCACGGCGTTGCCGTAGGCCGAGAGGGTGGCGCCGCGATGGCTGTAGACCACGCCCTTCGGGTTGCCCGTGGTGCCCGACGTGTAGTTGAGCGAGATGGCGTTCCATTCGTCGGCCGGATAGGCCCAGACGAAATCCTCGCGGCCGGTATCGAGGAACTCCTCCCAGGTCGTGTCGCCGATCTGCGCGCGGTCCTCGCAGGCGGGATCGTCGATGTCGACCACCAGCGGCTGGACCCTGGCGATGGCCAGCGCCTCGGTGACGACGCGATGGAACTCGCGGTCGACCAGCAGCACCTTGGTCTCGCTGTGGTCGAGGATGAAGGCGATCATCGCCGCGTCGAGGCGGGTGTTCAGCGAGTTCAGCACGCCGCCGCTCATCGGCACGCCGAAATGCGCCTCGTACATCTCGGGGATGTTGGGCGCCATGATCGCCACCGTGTCGCCGGTGCCGATGCCGACCTTGGTCAGCGCCGAGGCGAGCCGCCGGCAGCGCGCATAGGTCTCCGCCCAGGTCTGGCGGCGCTCGCCGTGGATCAGCGCGACGTGATCGGGATAGACGCCGGCGGTGCGCTCGATGAACTGCAGCGGAGTCAGCGGCGCGTAGTTGGCCGGCGTCTTGTCGAGGTCGCGCTCGTAGATGTTGTGGGCGGCCAGCGCGGTCTTGTGCGAGACCGGACGCGGCGTCGCCAGCCGCGCGACGGAGGGCCGGCTCTTGACCGAGCGGCGCAGGCCGGGACGGGCGAGCGACTTCGGCGCGGCCTTGGGTGCGGTCTTGGGCGCAGTCCTGGGTGTCGCCTTGACCGTTGCCTTGGCCATTGCCCTCGGGGCGGCAGGCTTGCGGGAAGCGGCCTTCCGCGGCGCAGTCTTCGCAGGGGCGGTCTTCGCGGGAGAGGGCTTGCGGGGCGCGGCCTTCCGCTTCGGCGTCGCTGCCGTCTTCGCCTTCGCCGCCTTCTTCCGGCTGCCGGCGGGACGCTTCGCCGTGCCGCTGCCTTTGCCCGTACCCTTGCCCGTACCCTTGCCCGTCTTACGCTTGGCCATGATCGCTTCCGTCTGCCTCCTCGAGGACGGGCACTTTCTCACATGCCGCGGGGGCCCGCGACAGTCTTGGTGCCGCTGGACGTGTGCAACTGCGGCACGGGGCTTGCCCGGCGAACGGGTTTGGCGGATTTATGCGTCCGAGAGTCGGGGGCATCGAGTATGACGATCGGCGTGCCGGTTCCGGCCGGTTCGGGGAAGCTCAACCGTAACCGCAGGATACTGCGGCGGATCGCCTATGTGCGCCGCAACCGCTGCAGCGTGCTGCTCGGCATGCTCTGCCTGCTCATTATCTTGAGCCCGCTGATCGGCGGATCGTCGGTCGGCGGCGTCGTTCTGGTGGCCGCGCTGGTGTCGATCCTGGTGGTGGCGCTGTGGGCGCTGCGGGTGCGCCGCAAGGCGGTGTTCAGCGCGGCGTTGCTGGGCTTCATCGCCGTCGATGCGGTGGCGCTGCGCGGCATCGGCGGCTCGCTGCTGGTCAACGTCTCCATCGTGGCGATGACGGTCACCCTGGTCATGGTCACCATCGCCCTGCTGAGATACGTGCTCGACTGGCACGTCATCACCGTCGACAAGGTGTTCGGCGCCATCTCGGCCTATGTGCTGATCGCCTTCACCTTCGCGAGCCTGTTCTCGCTGCTGCAGGTCTTCGAGCCGAACGCCTTCGCCAACAGCGAGCCCGACGGCCACCTCTCGTGGGTGGACATGATGTACTTCTCGTTCACGGTGCTGACCTCGACCGGCTTCGGCGAGATCACGCCGCGCACCGGCATGGCGCGCAGCCTGATCATCCTCGAACAGATCGTCGGTGTGATGTACGTCGCCTTCCTGGTCGCCCGCCTCGCCAACCTCTACGGCCTCAACCGCGCCCCGAAGTAGAGTCCACCTCCCCATTCAAATGGGGAGGGATTTGAGTCCTGTTCACTCCAGCTTGATGTCCAGCTCCTTCAGGAGCTTCGCGAAGTAGGCCTGGTCGTCGCGCACCTGCTGCGCATACTGGTCCCAGGGCCGATGGTCGACGTTCTGCGCCACCATCAGCAGCTTCTCCTTGATCTCGGGCAGCGCCGCGACCTCGCCGGCGGCGTCGGACAGCCGCTTCAGCACCGGCTGCGGCGTGCCCTTGGGCGCGAACAGCCCGAACCAGCTGCGCGCGCGAAAGCCCTTGAGGTCGAGTCCGGCTTCGGCGGATGTCGGCACGTCGGGCAGGTCGGCCAGCCGCGCCGGGCCGTCGACGATCACGGCGCGCACCTTGCCGGCCTTGGCGTAGGGCATGAACGACGGATCGAAGACCATCTGGATGCGGCCGTCGAACACGTCGCCGGTGGCGTCGACGATGGTCTTGTAGGGCGAGTGCTGCATCTGGATGCCGGCGGCGCGCGTCAGCACCTCGCCGGTGAGATGCGTGATGGTGCCGAGACCGGAGGAGCCGTACCAGAACTTGCCCGGATTCTGCTTGGCGAGCGCCACGAACTCCGCCCACGTCTTCACGCCGAGCGCGTTGGTGAGTGTGACCACGAGGATCGGCGTGGACAGCCGCGCCACCGCGACGAGATCGTCGGGATTGTACGGCACCTTGCGCGCGAAGGGCGTGATCGCGAGCACGGCCGTCGGCGCCAGCAGCAGCGTGCCCTGCACGACCTCGCTGAGCCCGGCGTGGACGGCGAGCACCGCGGCGAGCGGCCGCACCGCGACGCCGGCCCGGGCCCCCGCCCACAGCACCGCACCGAAGACCGCCGCGTGCACC